>Ga0214542_1005102_pt1 | contig 25377 bp, 10 predicted proteins | sample CNSS1metaG_FD_160096 | JGI IMG/M metagenome (GOLD analysis project Ga0214542, IMG submission 160096) | Root nodule microbial communities from cowpea collected in UCLA plant growth center, Los Angeles, California, USA - CNSS1 | ecosystem: Host-associated > Plants > Roots > Nodule | place: USA...
ATATATATATATATATATATATATATATATATATATATATATATATATATATATATATATATATATATATAATTAAAGGTATGATATGGATAGTAACGAGACGAGGTGAGGCGGAGACGAGTTTTGTTATCCCATTCTCATTCCCATAGCAAAAATTCAATCTCATCCTCGTACTCAAAAAATCCAACGAGTATCAATTTTTTTTCTCGTTCTCATTCCTACTGGGTAACCAGTATATACCCGTACTCATGCATATACCCGCTTTCTTGTTATTTCAATATTAGTTAATTCAGTTTTATAAAGTAATAAAAATTACGGTAAATGAAGCATATATTATCAAATATCCAATATCAAAAGGCGCTATTCTTATTTTTTCAATATCAAATATTTAGAAAGAAATTATAATTGTATACATTTCAAATTATTAGAGTACCAACTAGAATTTTATGAGAACTAAAACAATTATTAAATTTGCAAACATGAATGAAACCTAGTTGAAATTTTTTTTAAATGTTTTCAAAAAATTAAAAAAGGAAAATAAATATTAAATTAAAAAGTATTTTAAATGTCTTTTTATTTCCATTCTTTAAATTCTAATGAAATCTATTTTTTGTGTATTATTAAAATTTATAATACTCCACCTCAACAAAATTACACTAAAAAAAAAGATTAAACTAATAATAATTGAAACTTAAAATGGATTTGTCATTTTCTAAACTTCAATATATGTTTAATGGTGATAAAAAAGATTCATGACAATCACATTAAATTATTATATTATAGTAAATAAAATTTCTTTGTACAATTACAATAATAAAATTCCACTTGTGATAATGAGTTAAAATATAAATAATTAATTATAAAAAAAATACAAAAACAGTGTTTTTCATGATAAAAATAAAAAACAAATAAAAATGACCAAATGTGTGTCTCAAAAATAATTTGATAAACCATCAAATGAAATCGCAAAAAAAAAGTATAAAAACCTTTGAAATTAAAAAAAAAAATCAAATATCAAATTAGTTGAGCTCTTAAGAGATAGTGAAAAATATTTTAGTAAAACAAAAAGAATTTTTCAAGTCAAACAAAAGTTAATAATAAGAGACTAAAGAAGATTTTTTTTATATTACCTAATAAATGAAAGGTTATGCTATTAAATACTTAAGCTGAGAGTTAAACATTCTCATGTGAAAAAAATAAACAAGACGAGGATGAGTATAAGGCAGCGAGTATAAAACACAGAGTATTTTAATAATTTAAACGGAAATGATGATGAGTATTAGGACAAGTATTAGGAGGGACAAGGCGAATATGTATTATTTGTCATTCCCAACTAGAAATTAAAGGGTTAAATATGTTTTTGGTGAGTAAATTTTGAAATTAGTCCATTTCAGTACATTATCGACTATACTATAAACTCAACAAAAGTGCTTCTAAAAACTTATTGTAGCAATAAATATACAATCTAAAGATACATATATATATATATATATATATATATATATATATATATATATATATATATATATAAAATAAAATATAAAATAAAAAAAAAAATAAAAATACAATATATATATATATATATATATATATATATATATATATATATATATATATATATATATATATTTATACAAAAGATAGTATAAAATAAAATTAAAAATTATATATTGTTATTATCTTTGAGAGAAAATTGGATAGAAACTAGGTTGAGTTAGTGTGGCTTTTACTTGAATGAAAAGGTCTTCATTTGAACAAAAAATCTTTGGTTTGAACGAAAACAAAGCAAAAAAAACAAGATTATTTTCAACTCTATTTTTTTTCTTGTGAAAAAAATGGGATAGAGAGTATGGTTTGGTCTTTGTTCTATTTTTATTTAAGCAAAAATCCTCTGCTTAAGTAAAAATATTAGATAAATCGACCTTAACAACACAATCAAACCATATTTTAAGAATAATTTCAAAAGCATTTTAATAATACAACTTTTAAACAATTCAAATAATTAATTCAAAACATAATTTGCTCAAACGTCATTATTTACTCAATTTAAATATACTTTTGTCCCTTAATTTAAAGTATGCAAATTTATACTCATATTCACAATATATCATAAATAAGGTTATATAAATTTACTTTACTTATCTACAATATATTTAAAACTCCACCCAACAAATCTCTATAATTAGTATGCATAATCTAGCCCACAAATTAATGTATCCATAAGAATATCCAATTCAAAAACATGCTTAAAAAATCATTTATCATACAAACCTCAACAAAATTTAAGCTCGAAGTATTCAAACAAATTCTCAACCAGCCATTCTTGCATAAAATTTAAAGTTGTGTGACTGCATCACTCTCACATTCATATAGTTTAGCCTAAAGTTCTATAAAAAAAAAGTAGTTTCTCAAAATACTCATCTTCAAAGCAATTTACAAAAGCGAGCAACAAGATTGTTTTAAAATTTAGAGACCAAAAATATCCAAACACAACAAAATTTAAATATGTAATAAAACAAGTTAAGAGGAATATTTTTCTCATTCTACCAAAATTATAACAAAAATAAAAATAAAGAATATTTAAAATAATAAGAATTTACTATATTTAAAAATCTGATTTAATAAAAATGTTTGTAGGAGATATGAGAGGTCTGGGAGTGATAAAAGTTGTATATTCGTAATTATTAAGATTAAAATGCTCATTTGATAGAATTTCAATAAATTAAAATTATTTATTTACAAGAAGTGACCAATTTTGTAAATTAAAATCACGTAAGTGTAAAAGAAAAACAAAAATACAATTATTTATTCCATTCTTTATCACCCACTTTAAAAGAATAAATTATAAGTTGATGTATAAAGAAGTGATAATGAATAACAATTGTAACATAAGATTCTTTTCTTTTTGTCATATATCAAAAGAATGACATTAAACAATTATCTCGATCTTTCCCTTAAAAAATATATATATTACAAAAACTTTTTAAGAAGCGAATAAAAGAATGCTTTTATTTGTTATTTATATTTGTAAAAATGTATTTTCACTGTGATAGTTATGGAACAAATTTTTCCTTTCATAATAAACTGATTAAGAAAATTTTCAAAAATAAACTTGTGACAATATTATTTACAAAATACATGTTTCATACATCAGTTGGTTATCAATGAATTCGTAATATGGAATAGTGTAATGTATACCAGAAAATCTTTTGGAATTCGTTTATTCAAGAGTCAAATTTTATTTTATTTTTTTCAATTTTTTCTTAATTTTTTATTCCCTTCTTAATAATTTTTTAAGATCAATATTTATATCGAAGATGTTATCTAATTTTGAGTCCAAGATTTTTATCACGAATTTTAAGAAGTTTAAGAAAATTAAAAAAACTAGCGTACACACATAAACGATTAACGTCTATATGTAACATTTTTTAAATATGTAAATATGCGTGATATTATTAATAGGTGATGATAATATAATGTTATTAAGTTAATATATAAAATAAAATTTTATTTATTAAAAATAAAGTGAAATATATAAAAAAAGATAAAAGAATAATTGTTGATAAATAGAAAAAAAATTGTAAAAGTAACATCAATTTTCAAAAATTTAATAAATAATTATATTTTAAAGAATAAGATTTATATTTTGAAATGTGGACACAAAAGAGGAAATCATCTTTATATATTGTTATAGATAAAGATATATTTAAACTCGGTCTAATTTCTAAGTGATATAAAATTATTAAAGATATTGGAAGTTCTATGTTTATAACATTTGTTTTTATCTCTCAATCTGCTAATAAACTTTTTTTCGTTTTTTATCTTCACTTATGTGATGAACTAATAATAAGTAACAACCGTGAAAATGTTAATATGTTGAGTACTTTAAAATGATGATTTGACACTTAAAAATATTAAAATATTTATATATATTAAATGTTTTTAATATTTAAATTTAAATGTAAAATTAAAATTTGTTTTTGTCTTACATTTTATTATTTTGTTCTTCAAACTTTAAAAATAAATAAATATAACCATTTTAACTCAATGATACTAAATTTTTTGACATGTTAAACAACATCTTAGGTTGTCATCTGAACTAAAACACGTCAAATGTTATAAAAGGCTCAAACGTCAACCCGAAACACCATTTAACAAGTAAAAAAAGTTTAACACAACTGAGTTAAAATGACTATATATTCATTTTTAAAAATATCAATTTGTATTTTGAAATAAAAATAAACATTCCAACAATTTATAGTTTAGACCACACTAAAATAGATAACGGCTAAATAAATGTAGCCTAAACATATAATAAACAACATTTTTATAAATGATGTATAAATATCATGAAAGTCCATGATTATATAATTTTTGCTTTAAACTATGTGGGCAAAACTAGTAAAAATGTGGTCTAAAAACATAGGTAAGGTATAAAATCAACATGTAAAATTGTTGTCTATTGTGAGAATTTTAAGCAACGGTTTTAAAAATATTGTCATACTTAAAACCGTTGTCTATTATCTATAGCTACACTCACCTATACCACGCCTAAAAAATTGTGGTCTAATCTTTAAACCACAGTTTTTATAATTTATATCATAATTTTATGCCGTTGTCTAAAGTGATTTTTGTTGTAGTGAAATTTTAATTTTGCCTCAAAGTTTTGGAATTAACAACCCTTAAATTTTAATTTTTGAAAAGTTAAAAGTAATTTCTTATCCCTATAATTTAGAGTTGTGTTAAGATATTGAATTTATACATATTTTAATAAAATGTCTCATACAACTCAATGTGTTTAAGTTTATAACTTGATGCATTCACATGCATTTATGGAAAGGTAAAAGAAGGAAAAGAAGTTAAGTGATCAAAACTTGTACAATAAAAGCTAAACAAAAGGAAAAGGACAACACATTTTACACATATCAAGAAAGAGAAGAAGACTTTTCACAATCAAGTATCACAAATAGTGAGTGATGATACGCCACTTTCTCTCCTCATTTTTTTTTTCATGAATTGATATCTCATGCATTTAAGACATTAAAATGAAAAAAAAAATCAATGTTACATGCTCAAGTTTGTATATAAGATTACATTACTATTAATGACACATGTACTAATTTTTAATTATTAAAATATGTCTTTGTTGTTTCAACTATGTTTGGAAAGATTTATTTTAGCCAGTTTCTACTTTTTGGTAGTTGGAAATTCTTATTAGTAGCATTGAGTAAATAGATATTTTATAATAGTTATTTATGTTTATTTTTTGTAAAGTTAAAGTATGTTATTAACATAGATAGGTACTCATAATATACTCAAATCATGTTAGATCATCACTTCCATAATATTTTCTCACAATTATATAATGGATCAAATCTATTTTTATTTCAACACAAACAAAATCATCAAAAATTATAATACAATCACGCCATTAACATTAAAAAGTACACACTTAAATGTTCCTTGATCACCACAAAATTCAAGTCTTAATAGTTACTAAACAATCCAATTCAAAACTTCAAGATTCCCGAAGACCCACATCATGATGAGAAAAGAAATAAGAAAAGCCTTTAGTTATAACTCAAAATTTGGTATTAGAGAAGAAATTATCTTGGGTAGTTTTGGAGAGAAGGAGAAAGGTAAGAAGAAGAAGAACGAGGAGTAGACTTTCCCACACCCTTTAGTTGCTAAGTTAAGCTTCGCCTATTCTTTTACTTTCTAATCTATTCAAAACAAATTGTTCTTCTGCCAATTTGTAAAGTCCAATAGACTTAGTTATAAATTAAATTTAATTCCATAAAAATTTAAATGAGTTAAATTTTTTATATTGAATAAAAATAAAAAAGTTGAGTGACATTTAAAAAAAATTGACCATACATAATTCATACACAAATATTTGGTATTAAAATTTTGAGTAGTTGAAAGTGATATTAAATATTTTATATAAATAATTCATAATTTATTATAGATAAATATCTCAAGTCAATTTTTCAAAAAGAAAAAATAGCAAACATAATTGTATATTGTTCCAACCCGATCTAAGTCAGTATGACAGTATTGTTAGGAACAACGATAGTGCGTTTTCGAGGTATTGTTGACTTTGGAGTGTGGAACTTCGTTACGATTTTGTTCTTAAAAGACATCTCGAAAGATGGAGAGAGAAAAAAGTATTTAAATTACGTTTGACCTCGACTCTTAGACAAGATTAGATTAAATTTATTGGATGTACTGCAACATATAAATTACTCATAATTTAATACATTTTTTTATATTTTTCATGATAGTGGAAGACGAAGAACGTTTGAGCAATGTGAAAAAGGGTGAAAGAAGAAAATTATTTATATTGGTCAAACTTTGATGCACACTCTTTCTTGAGTATTATGTTATCTAAAAGTCCGATATCAAAGGCAATTTTTTGTTTTCAATATGATTTTCCAGCTATTGGAAGCCGTCCTATGAAAACCTACCAATCAAAATATTATTTATTATTCTTTTTTTAAAATTAAATTAAATATTGAAGTCAAAATCTCACACAGCCCTTGTTTGTTAAAAGAAAAAAGAAAAAAAAAAGACTAAAACTATACTACCTTTGTCCAAATTATATGTAGCTTTTTTTATCTCAAAATAATTGATATTTTTTCAATTTAAAATGTTGTATTATCAATTTTTTTCTTAATTTTTCTTCACGTAAATTACAACAATAATTAATAACTGAATAAAATAAATGTGATGCATTTAAATTAGGCCAATTTTCAAAATCTGAACAACCCTAATTGCTTGTTGAAGTTATCATTTCTGGGCTAGCCTATTATCCTGCATGGTTTTGCCCAAACCCTTATTCAAACATTTGACTACACAGAAGTTTGACTTCAAATCGAATGATTTAAGATTCCAATTTCCATTGCTTTTGATTGTTCCAAGATTTGATTATCATGACTAAGAGGATGCAATAAAACACAGAAAACCTTACTCTGTAAAAGCATGGAACAGAATCAATTCACCATTCATTTTCTCAGTTGTTGCATCCCATACACATAAGACTGGCAAATTTTACAGATAAATATTGAAGATTTCATAATATTTCAATGTACAAAATGACAACATCTCCAATTCAACACACTCTTCAGAACTGGTCCAATTTATCAGCTACCCAAAGAAAAGAACAGAAAACTTCTCACACCAACCACTTCCCATGTATCTTCATTTTCTTCACAGATTCTTCAACCCTTATCCAATTAAACACCCTAACTAAGAAGATAAAATAAAAATAAAAGCAATGTGGCATAGTCATCAAGCCTACCCCAATTGACTTATCAACTCAAAAAAGGATAAATCATATTTCATAGAAACAATACAGCACATCAATATGTTATCTTGTAAACTACAGATGAGACAATTTTGGTCATGAAGCATTAGAGTCATCATCTTCATCACAATCAAGCAAATCAAAGAAAGGGTCCTTCAGCAACTCTGCAGCAGAAGGTCTAGCCCTTGGTTGAGCAAGACACCTCTCAATGAAGGTCTTCACTTCAGGATCTTGGATCTTGCTCAGGGCTTGAGGTCTCACACCTGATGAAACCTTCTTGTATATCTTAGCAACATTGTCACATTCACTGTAAGGAATCTCTAGTGTTACCATCTCCAACACACACATCCCAAATGAGTATATGTCAACCAATTCAGTGTAGTTTTCATCATACAACTCAGGTGCCATGAATTCTGGTGTCCCAAGAACTGAATGTGCAGAGTGGCTCTTCCCCACAATTGCTGCCAAACCCAAGTCACCAATCTTAACCTGAGAATATAGATCAAACAAAACAAATTCAGTTGTGACATCTTGCAGTAAACAGCAACAACAGAAGTTATAACTATGCTGGTTGAACCATAAATGTATTGAGATTTGTTTGAGAAATTAACCTCCTGCTTAAGTTCAATGATTATAAGCATTAGTAATCTAATTTCCAAGGTTTTACATGTCTGTTATTGGTTTTGTTGCAAATGTGGTCGGTGAAAATCACAATTGTTGTCACAGACACTTCAAAAACTTTGACAATGCGACCAAAATCACAGGTGCAGATATAAAAGCTTCAGAATTTTTATTACTTTTTCTCCTTTGGTTGATTGAAGATAAAACTTGAGATTGAAGAAAAAGAATGTTACCTGGCCAGTGTTCCCATTGACAAAGACATTGCTGCAGTTGAGGTCTCTGTGGATGATACAAGGGTCATGAACATGCAAGTAATTCAACCCTTCCAAAATCTGCTTGGACCATTTTTTCAAGGCTCTCATGGACACATGCCTGTGTTTCTTTCTGTACTCCCTCAGATTCCCACTGGTGCAGACCTCGGTGATGAAGTTCAGAGTGTTGTGCTTCTCATCCCTCCAAACACTGTAAAGGGATATGATGTTTTTGTTGGTCAAGCTTCTGAGCAATCTCACCTCAGAGTAAAGCCTTTCCACCATTGCAGGATCATCACTGAAGTTCCTCAGTTTCACTTGGTTCCATGCCACCTCTATCCCCTCTTCCTGATCAAATGCCCTGTACACCTTTTTCACAGCACCACATCCCAACAGTTCATTGTATCTGCCATATCTTCCCGTTGGATCAATTTCAACAAATGGCTCTGAGTCTCTCTCAGATGCATCAGGCTTAACACTTGGCATCTGCCACCCAAACATTAATCACAACACCATCAAAATCAAATGCCAAAAGCTAAATAATTGCACACAACATTCTTTCTTAGGTCTCGTTTTCAGAGAACAAATCATCTGTTACTCTGGTTTGTTACAGAAAAAAAAAAAAAAAAAAAAAAAAAAAAAAAAAAGAACAAACAAAAAAAAAAAAAAAAAAAAAAAAAAAAAAAAAAAGAAAGGAAGAAAGTAGCCAACCCCATCATCAAAATTCATATAAAGTTTCTTACTTTCCACATCAGAGAAAAAAAATGGCAAGTTGGTGTGCAAGAAAATCAGATCAAAATCAATCCAAGAGGAAACTAAGGAAATAGAAATCAATTCATTGATGATTGAGCAGACTAGCAGCATTACATGAGAAATTGATAACAGAAGATAATGCAGAATAGAGAAAGAGAAAGTGAAGATGATTACCATGAAGAAAAAACTAATGCTATTTGAAGAAGAAAGAGGAGCTGAAGAAACAAGTATGTGAGAAGAAGTAGAATGAGACACAAAAACAAGAAAGGGTGAGGTATTGGAGGAAACTATATATACACAAAACCAAGGAGGGTACGTTAGTTAAAAGGGTAATTTCATTAGGATTAGATATTAGATATTATAGATGTTAGTTATTAGATATCAGAAACTGTTTTTTACATGATATTTTTCTAATTGGTAAACTATAATAACGAAAAGAAATACAAAATAAAAATTTCATTATCCCTTACAAATAAATAACTTTTATTTACTACAATATAAAAATTTAATGTAATTACCATGAATTTTTTTTACCATCATATATTGGAGTTCAAAAGATATAAAATCTATATGAAAATTTTATTATTATGTTTATTATTTGTTCTTTGCATCATTTTGATCAAGTGATGTATTATAATTTTTATTAGTGTATAAAAAAGAGATTCATTAGAATTTAAAAAATTGAAGTAAACAAACATTTAAAATATATTTTAATTTGAATATTTGTTTTCCTTTTATATTTTTTAAAAATATTTTTAAATTTTATCAACTAGGTTTCATTAATATTTGCAAATTTAATAAATATTTTGGTTCTCATAAAATTTTATTTAGTATTCTAATATAAAATGTAAACAATTATAATTTATTTCAAAGTATTTGATATCAAATAAACAACCGTCCTCCTAATATTGAATATTTGATAATATTATGTTTTCTTTACCGTAATTTATTATTATTTTATAAAAAATAATTAAAATTAATATTGAAGTAATAAGAAAATGAGTATGGATATGACTACAAAATTATACCCATTAACTGGTGAAAATGAAAATGAGAAAAAAGTTTGATACCCGTTGAATTTGAGTATGAGGATGAGGACAATTTTTTTATATGAGGATGAATATGAGATAACGCGAAACTCGTCAGTTGTCATCCCTGTTTATGTGTTCAATTCAAAAACTAACTACTAATATTTTTTGAATATAAAAAAAATAAAAATGAACAAACAATTTAATTACAAAATAAATTGTAAAAGCAAGCATCAACTTATATTTTTATAATTTAAATTAAAATTCCTCAAACTTAATGAATTTCTTAACAAAGAAAATTATATTGAATTTATAAATAGTACTAGTTTGTTTGTTACATTAATTATAACAAAATACATTTCTTTCGTATATATGCTTATTAATCAATTTTCTTTTGTAACTGGTATCAATTAAATTTTAGTTGAGATCGAAATTTTGTTGCAAAATAACATATGAACCTTAAATCATATTCATCATTTTAGAGTCCAAATGATTATATCATAAATTAATTAGAGAATAAGCTTGTATATGTATAAATGGAATATGATATTAATGTTTTATAGTCAATTTCAAGATTTATTTAATTATCTTAGATGTGTAAAAATTCTTCTAATAAATATATACTATACTTCAGTTGGTAATTATATTTAATATATTAACTAATTATCAATTTTCATGGATTACTAATTAATTAACAAATAATAATCAGCAAGGTTACCTTTTTATCTTTAATTAAGAACTAACAAACCATAACTGGAATACATTAATTTTTGCTTTATAGTTAACGTTTGTAGTAATTAATAATAGTACGAAGTGGAATTGCTCTTTTATTATTAATTGACAATAACTTTTATAATACCTTTAAAAAAATAGTTTTGATTAAATCTCTTGTTCACTTCAACTATGAATTTTTTGTATGTGCAATGAAAATTTTAAATTCCTTTATATTAATGTTGTTAGCTAGAACAACACACTTGAAATTCAATATTCTGATCCCACGTTGAATAAATGAATTTGTAATATATCAAGACAATTAAACTTGTTGAGCTTATAAAATTAATAAAGTCAATAATATTATTGTTGGATAAAGCTACAATAACACATAGATAGTGTTTTAAATCACTTGATAAAAATATAAGGAAAATCATGAATTTAGATTATGATACTCCTTTCATTTTTAGATAAAAGATCATTGTTTTAAGTATATATTTCACTCAACTGTTGTGGTTCCCTGTCATATATTTGAGATCATTATCAAGTAACATTGATTTCTATTTGAGTTATGATTCAATTAATTAGTCAAAATAATTCACAATTAAAATATAATATTTGATTATGTTGTACATATTTGGATGAGTATCTGGCACTATCTATTTATTGGTTTTTTCTAGGGATGGCAATTAGGGCCTGGCCTGCGGGTTCGGTCCGCAGGCCTGCAGAAAAAACGCGGGGCGGCCCAGGATAGTGAGCTCGTGGGCCCGCGCGGGTCTGGCCCGCATAGGCCCGCAGCCCGCACGGGCTAGCCCGCGGGTCGTGCGGGCCAGCCCGTAAGCCCGCATAAAATTAAAAAAAAAATTGCACTTGTGTATATTAATTACTTCTTTTATGGACTCTTGCATTAACGTTTCAAATTCTTGTATAACTGGAAAAGACAAGTATTATGTAATTTTTAATGTGCTAAAATTTAAAGAATACATTGTGTATGTCATAGTATGAATATGATGAAAATGTTGAATTATCAATTTATCATCTAATTCCCCAAAGTCTTAACTTAATTTTGTGAACTTCTTAAAGTTTCCCAATTTTTAAACATTGAAAGTTTTATCATAAAAAAAATTAAAAAAAGAGCGGGTCGGCCCACGGGCCCACGGGCCAATGTATATGCGGGGCGGGCCAGAGTATGCGGCCTGCATAAAATGTGCGAGGCGGGACGGGCCGGTCCGCGGTGTGCGGGGCGGGACGGGCCGGCCCGCGGTGTGCGGGCCTTATGCGGGGCGGGCCTAAACGGGACGGGCCGGTCCGCATTGCCACCCCTAGTTTTTTCTGAGTTGTTTTTCTACTGTGTTTGTATAGGACACTGATTATCACTAATTTTAACGTTTTAAAATATATTAAAAAAATATTTAAAATATTAATACGTGTATTTTTAATGTTCAATAAAGGACAATAAAAAAACTGGTAGAGAATCTGGACTCCTAATGTAACTTATCCAACTTTTGAGACTAAATTTGAATATTAATTCATTCAATTTCTAGTAAATAGTGTAAGAAAAGTTGAGAAAGAACATTTTCACATACCATTAATAATAATAAAGACATGTGTAATTGATTTGTAGTCAGATATATAATAATCATAATGGTTGTTTTTTAATATTTAATTAGTATTGTTATTGTTCTTTTTAAATAATAAATAAGTATCTAATCAAATTTCATACTATTTATAATAATTTGATAAATATATGGGTGAAATCATCCGTGACGTGACAATGCACCAATTACTTACTAATTTATTTTAATTAGATTACCGAATTTGTAAGATTTTTAAAACCATCACTAATAGTTATTCTTTAGTAAACAATCACAAATTACCTCGTTAAATTTATTAGCGAAATTAAGGTTTGTATCACAATTCTAATATAGTTTCAAAATCATCTTTCTCAAACTTGTTCATTATTTTAACTTTTTAATTATAATTAATATTTAATAGTAAAAATGAGTAGCTCATTTTAAAATACAATTATTTCGGCTATGTGTTTGTATTTTTACAATTATTGAGTGGACGAGTAGTGAATTTTTAAAATTGAAAACATATTTGTATGAGCATGCATATTTACTTTCTTTTATCATAGTAAAAAAATAATAAAATTAATAATAATATTTTTATTATAATTAAATATAAATAATTTTTATAATTTTTCTATAAATATTTTTTATTTATTTTGTAGGTAATTTTTTAACTAAAAGATTATTAAATTAAAATTGAGAAAAATCATTAAATTTAAGAAACATAACAGTCATTTGAATGGTAAAATTAGTAAAGTAATAATTTTAATTTAGAAAAAAATATTTAAAGGGTAAAAATTGGAAAGAAAATGTGGACATCGAAAAGAGATATCTACTTACATATAGGTATAGATATTTTTTCAATGTAGGTTTAAAATGTTGAATTTTTAAAACATAAGTAAGTAGTAAATAAAGAAATAATATATCTCATAATCAGGAAAATGACAATTTTACTTTATATATTCTATAACATGATTTCATTGTTATAAATATAGCAATTCTATAACATATATTATGAGTCTTTTAAAGAGAAAATTCAATAAAGAGATAATGAGATTTGGGTCCAGTCTAATTAAAGAACTGACATAACTTTCAATTCAATATCTTAATACAATATATTTATGGTTTTTCGTGCTCAACTTTCTTATAATTTATTTGATGTGAAATTTAAACTTACTTAATTATCAACCGTTCAGAAATGATGTAAAAAATTCAAACTTATTATTCTTGAATCACGCCGGATGAAAATGAACTGTGCAACTTTTTATTCAAATCATGTAAAAGCATCAAAATTTATTCTTCTTGAGTCATGGAAGATGAAAATGAATTATGAAACTGTTTATTCAAATCATGCAAAAGCATCAAAACTCATTCTTCTTGAGTAATGACTTATGAAAATGAATTATGCAACGTTTTATTCAAATCATACGTAAAAGCATTAAACAATATTCTTCTTGGGTCATGGTTGATGAAAATGAATTTTGAAAAGAAAACCCTAACATGTTTGAAAGGTTCAAGTGTTTATTTTGATGGCTGAAAATGAGTTAAAATGTGGTGTTATTCCATGAATCTTGCAAAGCATGTGTTGCATTAACTGGCAAAAGATATGAATCCTCAACACTGTGAAGGCTTGCGTTCTCCCGTGATCCTAGGTTTAGCTTTTGCTCTTCATGGAATTAATAAAGGATACACCAAACAACATGTGATTTTAACAAATCTGTGTCCAAAACAATGAGCAGTATCAGAAACCATTTGCTGGTTTTCTGCACAACCTTGTCAATGTTTTATTGCTCTTAATTGTTTCGATGGAATTGTAGTTGCTGCCTTTACAACTTAACATGTCTTTTTTGTTGTTTGTTTCTTTAATCAGGTTCTTGCACCAAAAATAGTCTAATCTTTTAAATGTTGATGGATATTAGTTTCTACTTATGCATAGATCTTAGTCTAACTTTGTTCATGATCATAATGCTTAAGAAATCGACAAAGTTATTCATCAATTATGCCACAACACATTAGGGTTTTGTTGGTGATATTAGTTAGAAGAAATATCTGAATGGAATTGTGGTGTGATGCATGTGAAGAAGAGATCACATGTTGAGAGATATTACATATATATCTTTTCATCCACCCTATATAATTTCTGAAAGTGAGAATAATGTGAGTGTGTTTTCTTTTCTTATAAAATTGTCATCTTCAATATGCCCATTTTGCAAAGTAAGATGAAGTTTTGTGTATCTCTTCCCATGGGAGACAATGATCCATAACAAAATAATAATAATAATAATAATAATAATAATAATAATATAACTATTACTTTATGTTTATTCCATAAATTTCAACAATTTTAAAAAGTAATATATATGATATTTGAATTATTTGTATTCAATCTTTTTTCATTATCTAAATTTTTTGTTTGAATAAGATAATTAAAATATTTTATATTTTAATTTTTTATTTAGATAAAGTAATTAAATAGATAAAATTTCGTTTTAAAAATATTTAGTTTAAAATTAAATTTTTCATAAAATATTAATTTAATTTAAATATTAAAATAAATTTAACAATTTAATTTTTTTTTCAATATGTACATGTGTATATAATATATAGAAAGAGTAAAGCTAGTCATTTGGTTTAACTCAAAGGGTTTGGTCTTGGTCCGTGGGTTGGAGCCAAAACAAAGTATATGGCCAAAAAATCCCACAAGAAAAAGTCCACAAGGCTAAAAGAGTAATGAAATTCAAAAGAGTCAACTTGGTCCGAAGGTTAACTCGAGTTGGTTTGAGTTGAATATCGAGCTAAGAAGATTTGGACCGAAGATCAAGTCAAGTCACTCATATCAAAGTAAGAGTAGAGTAGGTTAAAAGGTTGAGTTGAGTCCATCCAGGACAAAGGTCAACTTAAGCCAATTCAAGCTTAAGGTTGAGTCGAGTCAACTCGATTTGAAAATTAAGCATAGTCAACCCAATCGAAGGTCAAGTTGAGTCAATTTGATCAAAGGTCAAGTTGATTAACCTAGGTCAGAGATTGACCTAAGTCAGTTGGGCCGAAGAATCTAGTCGAGTCAGCTTGAGTCGAAGGTTAAATCGAACCGATTAAGGCTGAAAGTCGATGCAAGATAACTTGAGCCATAGGTCGACTAAAGTCATTTCAGCAAAAGTCGAGTCGAGTTGGCTTAGGTCGAAGCCTTAGTCAAGTCGATTGAGGTTAACGATTGAGCTGAGATGATCTAGATCGAAAGTCAAACCAAGTTGATAGGACCAACAAATTTAGCCCAACTAGACTAAGCTAAAGGTCAAACCAGCCAAAGATCAAACAAAGTCGTTTTGAGCCAAAGAGTTGAGTTGAGTTAATCTAAGCCAAAGGTTAAACCAACCCGATTAAGGTCGAAGACTGACTTAGGAAAAGGTCAACCCAAGTTGGCTTAGGCCAAAGGTTGACTCAAGTTAGTAGGTTCAAAGCTTAGAGTTGAGTCAGTCCAAGTTGAAGATTGAGGTAAGTTGGCTTGGGCCGTGCAACCCAAGCCAAGTAGCCTAGGCCAAAGGTCGAGCCAAGCTTGTTAAGGTCGATGGTTGATCCAAGTATGCCAGACCAGAAGTAAGCCAAGGTGTAACATCCCGATAGGATATTACGGATTTAACTAATAAAATAAAAATAAGGAATTCAAAATCACATTTATTATAAGTCCCTTTCCCAAAACGCGGGAAAATTAAAACAGAACTTTAACTGTAGCATAATTCATATGTTCGCAATTACATCATTACAAAATCCACCAATATTCAACATAATAAATTTTACATCAAAAGTCTAAAAAATGAAAATCCTTTCAAAAGCCCAGGTAGCCCCTGCACTCCGCTGACTCACCTGTACACATTCCATACGAAATTATCATGCCCTTTTAAAGTCTACTTTACCTCTAACAAGGTCTGAATCCGTGACCTTCCACTCATAAGGTCCAAGCACAATCACTATGCCAAGTCATATTTAGTGATAACTATTATAATTTTATGACTATAATATCACTCACTAGTCACAATTATATTATCAAAATAATAATAAATCAAATACACACAATTGACATACATAAGAATTAAACCCAAGTCCTCTCACACAATAAAATACTTTCAACCACTTGAGCTAATACTTTTCCACATCACATAATTAACATTTAATGTCATAAAGGCTCTTTCTACCCACATTTACTAATTAATTAATTATTTAATTAAATTGATTTTCACGGGTCTTACACAAGGTCAACTTTAGTCGACCAGGCTAAAGAATCAAGTTAAGTCAGCATGGGTTAAAGGTTGACCTGAGTCGGTCTAGGCTGGGTAGAGTTGAGTCATCCCTAGTTGACTTGGCTCGATCTTCGACCTAAAGTGACTCGATTCAATCTTCAACCTTAGGTTTGAAGTGAATTCTTATATCTAAGAGTTAATTACAATCTTATAATGGAGTCAAACACACTTTAACTCTGACACTATCCATTCAAAGAGAAAACTTTTAGGTCCAAAGTATTTTGGGATCCCTCATTTGATTAGGCAAAGAACTCATTTTGTTTTAAAGAATTTAAATTAAGAAAGTAAATGAATTATTCTCTTAAAATCTTTATCCAAATAAAATATTTTAATAAATTTGATTCTAATAGAAATAAAAAAGTTATATAATATATATATATATATATATATATATATATATATATATATATAACGTATGAACCAATTGTTTTAAACTTTTGAGTTATTAATAATATTGTGAAAAATGATTTTTATAATTTTTTATACTGAATTATCCAAATGTATCATTCTTAAAAATTCAAGAAGGGAAACATACTGGATGTTTTAACCCATCTTATTACTGATTTATCAAAATTATACATTGGGAATTGACTTACTATATCAGATAAAAAAAAATATATCAACTTCTCATTTCTTAAAATTAATTTAATTTGAAAAGTTTGCTAAAAATGCCCAGGATATGTTAATTACTTGGTTTAAATTTAATTTGAATAAAAATTTATGGTTAATATTAAAGGAATTGAACTTACTAAATAACTTAATACAATGACAAACATTTGTTTGATTCTTAAGAAGTAATTAATTTTTTTTTTAAATTAGAATGTAAGAACCATATGTCTAAACACTTCATAAAAAATTATTTATTGAAATGAAAATGGTAAATTAATGAGTCAACTTATTTACCTATCTATCAATAGGTTGTTCGTTTGACAAAAGAGGGGTGAACCCATCAGCAACTTTTAGGACATTGGGCTGACGTCCAACCCATTTTGTTAAAATTAAATATTTTTGAAAAAAAATTAAAAATTTCCAATGTGTAATGCTTGTATAAATTAAAATTTAAAAATTAAATATTTTGAATAACTTCACAAAACATAATTGAACCATCATTAAAAGGATAGTTGTTTTTTCTCACGTTAGACCTGTGAAAAAAATGATTTTAGATCATCTTTAACTATAGATATGGAGCAATTTCCTCTTTTAACTATTCCAAATTATTTTACTTTACGACAATGTTTTTTGTGATTTTAATTGTAAAAAAATAAATAGTGATTTACTTCAATCATAATGCTTAAGAGATAATATTCATTGCAAGAATTATACGATTAAGACATTTGTTTTATAATATTCCCTTATTAAATATGTTGATATGACATAAAAAAAAACAAATTTTTAGCTCATAAATAAAAAATAACGTTTGTGTCTTGAAAATATATATTTATACCAACAACCAAATGAAATGATAGGAATGTGAATCTTACAAAATCTTTATATTGAAATAAAAACTAAAAAAAAATCATAAAAAGTGGTAAGACCACAATAAAATTCATAAAAATTAGATTAAGTTATAATTGAATAACTCTTGAAATAAAAATGCTATAATCACCCTCAATTGCATCCACCAAAAAATTTCATTTAAAAGTAAAAACATCTCCAAAAATAAGAAAGAATTCGCAAGAAGTAAACACCAACTAAACAAAATTGGTAGAAGAGCTTGTCAAAATTTTAAAGAACAAACGTAAACACTATGAATATGAATCAACAATATTGGTGAACTTGAAAGTGTTGAATCAATCTAACAAGTTTCGAAAGCAAAATCTATTTGGATTATGTAACTCTTAGTAATTAGATGAACAAGGATCTAACACTAAACATAAAAATAGCCCACAATAAAAAATTCAGATGACAATAAAACTGAAGAACAAGATAGAGAAAAAGAAAAAAAGAAAAAGCTTGATCCTCTCCCACGATGTTAGTGAAATATTTAGGGGTGATAAATCTATGATGTTAATGAAAGATTTAGAGTGATAAAATAGGTTAACTCTAAAGGATTAATGGCAAACTGGGAGATGTATCTCTTCCAACTTTTTGTTTAAACTTTCATCCTTTATAAATAAAAATTTAAATTTTATTTAATTATAAATAAAAAATAATTAAAAAAATAAAAATAAAATCACTGACACTAGAGTTAATATTGTTGGACGGTATATAAAAGAAATGACCTATTTAATACATACTTAAAAAAAAATTCAATTAAGATAATTTAAAATTTGTAAACCTAGTTAAAATTAGGGGTGACAATTAGGGCTTGGCCTGTCAGGCCAGCCCGCAAGTCCGTAAAAAAAATGTGGGGCGGGTCAGGATTGTGAGCCCGCAGGCCCGTAGTGGCCTGGCCCGCATAAGTCCGTAGCCCGTGCGAATCGGCTCGCAAGTTCACATAAAATTTAAAAAAAAACAACTTGCACTTGTGTATATTAATTACTTTTTTTATGGACTCTTGCATTAACATTTCAAATTCTTGTATAACTAGAAAAGACAAGTCTTATGTATTTTTTAATGTGCTAAAATTTAAAGAATACATTGTGTATGTCATAGTATGAATATGATGAAAATGTTGAATTATCAATTTATCATCTAATCTCCTAAAGTCTTTACTTAATTTTATGAACTTATTAAAGTTTCCCAATTTTTAAACATTGAAAGTTTTATCATAAAAAAATTTAAAAAAATTAATTCTTTTTTTTTTAAAAAAGCGGTCCAGCCTATAGACCCGCGGACCAAGATATGTACGGGGCGAGCCAGTGTTTACGGTCCGCATAAAATATGCGGGACAGGGCGAGCCAGCCCGCATTGTGCGAGCCTAATGCAGGCCGGGCCTAAACGAGCCACGTCAGACTGCATTGTCATTAAAATTTTGAAGAAAAACGAACATTCCAATTATTTAAATCATAAAGATATTGAATTCAATACATGCCGATACTGTGATTTGTCCAAAGAATGAGTCATTTCTATGTGTTTTTGGTTTTTTGGATGTCAGAGTTAGATCATGCAATTCCTTTTATTGATTAATAAGTGAATGAATTGTGTTTACAGTTGTGTGGTTCATTATTATGCCTAATCAATCCATTCTTTTACATTATTTCTCGACTTGAATTTTTACAATTGATTACAAAATCACAACCTCTCACAATTGATTATGAGATTGTTTTAAATTGAAACATTAAACATAATAAATAATAATAATAATAGTAATAATAATAATAATAATAATAAGGTAATAAGAATAATTTTCTATAACTAAATATAAAGATAATATATCTCTTTGATGTCTTTTATTGTTTTTTCAATTTTACCTCTTAACTACCACTTTTTAAATTTAAATAATTATTTATAATAAACAAACTATTTTTTCAGTTTTATAATTTTAGTAACTATTTTTATTAATAACTATTCATTATAAAAAAATATTTATTTTTTTATCATTTTAGTAACTACTTTCAAAATATTACTTATAATATTCTTTTCAATAAATAAAATTTATTTTATTTACAGCTATTTCTATTACTATGTACACTTTTTTTTTCAATTTTACCTTTTTAATTACAATTTTAAAAATTTAAATAATTTAGTTATTTAAAAATTAGGTACAGATAAACGTGAAAGCGTGTGTATTTATGATGATGATGTTGTGTTTGTCCCCTTTTTTTCTCTTATTTTTTCGGATAAAGATTCATTTGGATCCTCAATTTTTTTTCGTTCGCTTTTCAGAGTTGTCAAAACACTCTTCTTCCTCACTATTTCATGCTTTCTATCCAAACGAGTCTGATTGAACAAGTGAAAATTTTCAGCATGCCATCTAATCAAATTTTTTGCCAAGCAAAATGGTTAATATATTATAGTATATTAAATATGTAAATAATTTATCATAACTCTCCCTTCTAATGTGTTTTTGAAAAAAAAAATATAAATATTAACTATCATCTTGTGGAAAGAAAGAGATAAGTTCTTAGGAAAGAACATGTTTGTCGGGTACATAAAACTATCGTAGACATTTTAAAAAGTGTGAGAAAGTATGAGTTTTATTTTGTTACACTTGCGAAAATGACCAAGTTGAGAGAATAAGAATGATGTTTCTTTTCCCCTCAACTTCTATTATGAAACAATATATAAATTTTGGATAATGAGAAATATATTTGAATTTAGGATTGTGAATTCTACAATTTCAGCACAACCTTTTAACCTCAATCAACATTTGAAGCATAAATTCGTTAATATATTTATCATGATTACATTTCGGATGCAAACTTTCCATGCTTGTTTAAGAACAATCACGTAAATATATTAATATATATTTGAACATATTAGTGTTATGTAAATACTGAAATAAATAAATTATTGTGATAGAATAATGAGTATTTTTATGAAAGTAATTTAAGTTAATACCTATTTAGCACAAACAAACAATATTTTAAATGTTAATACTAAAATATAGTAAAATAACATGATGCAATATCAATCCATATTTAATACTGACAACTCAGCTTATCCAATAATATATTATTACTCTTATTATACACGATTTATTTCGTTGTCTCAATGAGACCGGTATAGTATAAGTAGTCACTTTTTTGTATCTTATACGTTAAATAAATATTCATTTCGTACCGTATTTATATTTATGCAGATATCAACATATTTTTTTAATATCCACGGGTACCCGCGATTATTTACAAAAGAAAAATTTAATATTTAATAAAAAAAATTTAATCATAAATTCAAATAAAAATACAATGCATAATTTTTATATAAATTTTTAAAAAAGTGAAAATAACTCATTTAAATTGTGTTGAATGACAGTTTATAGATAAGTAGAGATTTTTTAAAATCAATTGATAAAAAATAACCTATTCTAAATCAATATGTTAATGTTTTAATAATTTTTTTTTTTAATTTAAATTTGATTATAGCGGATACAAGTATCCACGATACGGATACTATAATACAATATATATATATATATATATATATATATATATATATATATATATATATCCTGTTAACATACAAGTATACAAAATATTTATACCCGTTACTCACGAATATCGATCTTCAATATCTATTTTTTACTCATTATGGATTTTATTCGTAAATACCCACAAATCTCACAAATACGAACTTTTTTCGCATCCAAGTCTGAGTACACTTAACAAAATATACTCTAAAGCTAAAATTCAAAATTGATTCCCTGTTACATGTTTATTGAGTTTGGTCACTAAATAAATTCACAATAAACGAAACATACAAACAATACAACTATTCCAAATATTCAAATATTTAAATCATTAAAACGATTCATTATGAATACTATTTTGAACATCTAAAAATACGTATACGATGCATTAATAAAATTCATTATTTTTTATTTAAATATGTCACATAATATTTATTTAATGTATTTTTGATAATAATTAAAAAAACTAAAATCTAATTAACCTGGATGCTGGATGTGTGCACGGTACAGAGACTAGTTCTAAAAAGTCTTCCGGTGTCAATCTTTTATCTTGTTCTCTTCTTTCCAACATTAACTCTATAAAGTATTGTAAATTTTTAAAATTCCTTCTTTTAAATTTCTATACTTTATATTTCATAAAATACAAAAATAAAAAATACAAAATCCTTGACTACTTAGAACCAAAAAAGACTATAAAATTAAAACCTCTTTTTTCCTTAAATATTGGATTTAAGGGATTAAATTTTATTTTTAACCCAATTTTACTCATCAAAATAACATATTCATAGTTTCTTCAAGCACCTCCATTTCGAATGTACCTGTGAATTTTCAAAGCCCCAACAATGGATACACTGAACACGATCTCAACGGCACTGAACCTGGTCGATTCCAAGAAAGAGAATCTGAAGAAAGCATTTGATGATCTTCAATCCCTTCTCTCTCCTCTTCCTCTCGCATGGCCAGACCTTGATTCTCACTTCACCTCGCTCCACCACTCTCTCTCCCACCGCCTCCACCTCCTCCAATCCCAAACCCTAACCCTAACCACAACCCCAATTCCCGACCCACCTGCTCAAACCCCTATTGAAGCACATTTTTCATCAAACCCTAAAATCCCATCATCGAATCATGTCGAATCTTCACCTGGGGTGTCCCCCCAAAACGACGCCGTTCCAGGCTCGGTTACGCCTGGAAACGAATTGGTCGTTCTTTGCGAGAAAATGGACGGCGTGGGGTTGAGGAATTACGTCAATGACAATTTTTTGGACATGGCCAGGGTTCAGGCGGAACTTCCCGGTGCGTTTCGCCATGCGCCGGACGCGGGTATGATGGTTCTGGATGCGTTGGAGGGGTTTCATGGAGATGGTAACGGATTGAAGAAATGGGAATTGAGGAATATGAGGAAGAGTTGTGTTGTGCTGTTGAGGCAATTCAGGGTTGCCGCTCTAAGTTTGAGTGCTGAGGCCAGTTTGAGGGCTGTGAAGTTGGCCCAGGCATGGAAAGAGAAGTTGGTGGGTGATGATAACAACGTGTTTGAAGCTTTGGGGCTTTTGCATTTGATTGCTTCATTTGGTTTGGTGTCTGAATTCAGCTGGGATGAGCTTGTTGACTTTTCGGTCGTGGCCCCCGCCAATGAGGATTTCCCAGAGCTGTGCCGGGCGATCGGGTTGACAGAGAAAGTTCCCGGTAAGGATGTTGGCTTTTGTATGAGTTGATGGTGTTTGACATTTTAATTGCTTGGAGCATGATGTGATTGATGTGTTGTTGTTGGAGTTTGGTGTTTTAAAATAGTTGTGCGTTAGAATATATATTGAAAGATAAATGATTATTGGATATTAGTTTTGCACACACATATCACTTAGGGTTATTAGAACAGTTGTGTATTGATGAATGATAAAGAAATTAATGGTAGATAGAGTTATGCACTTGCTTTGTATGTGCAAGTAGTATGACTTGAATAGAAAAGGGGGTCTTGTTTAACCTTTGTTTTCTGTTTTGAAGATTATACCAAAGAAATGGTTAAAACAGGAAGCAATGTGTAATCAGAAAATATGGTAAAAACAATGTCATTATTAGTTTAAAATTTAAAGTGTACGGGAATGAACATGGAAAAAAAAGGACACTGTAGGTGTTATTTTAACCACTGTACCACTGAGATTTATTTTCAATGGGAATAACTATAGCTTCCTTCTCCAAATGGTCTTGGTATCCTTGACTTAGGAACCACATCTGCAGTGATGCAGAACAAGACAAGTAATTTTTCTAGTTGAGTTTTACAATTGTAATGGTAGGAGTACCAGAAAAAGGAAGAACAGGTCCTGCAAAATCCATTTCAAGTGCACAAAACATGCTGCTAAAGGGAGAAATGGAGAACCAAAATGTGCCCAACTTCAAGTAGATTGAAACCAAGAATTAAGGGCAGAGATGTCCCCAGAAGATGGTGATGAAGCTGGTGGAGATGGTTGGTTGAGATTCCGACAAGTGGAGGGTGGTGTGTGAGATTCATGTGTGTGGCAGATTGCTGGATAAAACCTGAGTGTGAGAGAGCGTACCTGAGTATTTGGCCATGCAACTTCTTGAATTGGGTTACGCTCCTTGAGGCACACCTGACCTTAGGTTCCCTTGAGAAAATTGTGATTGATGGTGGCAGTGGTGCATAGTGGCCAGACAGGTAACGAAGAAGATGTAATGCAGGATCTTACCTGCTCTAGTACCAACTAGATACATCCAAAAAGGAAGCTTTATAAAAGCTATTCAATAAATAATAAAAATTAGTTAACAATGTGCAACCGTTGACATAGTTCACAAGAGGTTCTGTGTAGTTTACCTCCCTTCCTTTATGGTGAATAAGATGGCTGACTTGGTTAATCATTGAAAATTGGAATCTTCCACTAACAGTGACAGTTTACAGTGTTGGCAAGGTTTAGTGATGATCCAGGGAAAGTTTCCATTACTCTCTCCCTGATGATGAAAAATGATGTCTAGTTAATGTATAAAAGGACAAAAGAAGAGTAAAAATCCAAAATTAAGCATCATTTGTTTTCTTTCGGCATGAATCAGTTTTTTTCCCGTTTGGAGTATGGTTATCGAACTACTGTTCCTTTTCAAGTTGACTAGGTAGTAGAATCATTTTATAGTAAACTCAGTGGGCTCATGGTGAACTCGGATGAACTCAGCCAACTAGCGAGTTTAGGACCGAGCTGGCAAGTTCAGCTATGGGCTGCTTTCTTTAAATGAAACATCCCTGTCTTTGTCGTTTGGCTTGCAGAAATAGGAAAAAGGAGAAGATCTGCAGTAAGGGTTTTCCATTATTGCTTTTCACGACTTCCCTTCGGTTCATTATTCTTTTCGTATCTCCTTTTCCATTCGTGATGCCCATCACCACATCCCCTTCTTCAGTGTTCTTCATCTGTGAATTGGATTTGATCATTTACTCGCTTTGATTTTCCTTTGTTTCTTCCCTACTGCGGTTCAGTTTTTTTGTTCATTCCTCACTTCAATTTCTTCTTCCTCACTATGATTATTCTTCTATTGTTGGTCTTTGGAATTTATCAGCAATTGCTAACTGTTGCTCCTTGGACATAATTTCAGCTTCCTGGGACTGACTTTAGTTGCATTGCATCTCCCTAGAAGTTAACTGATAAAACTAGTATTCAATGAAGAGGAAAAACACACTCTTCTTGTCAATCTTTATTGCTATACCCAGATCCATTTCTTGCCACTGCAGTAGGAATAGACGAGAGTCTGAAAGAATTACAATTCTTTTATCTACTGAGGTTACACAGAGAACCTCACTCTCCACACTCCGATTCCAAAGTCCCCCCCCCCCC
>Ga0214542_1005103_pt1 | contig 25372 bp, 25 predicted proteins | sample CNSS1metaG_FD_160096 | JGI IMG/M metagenome (GOLD analysis project Ga0214542, IMG submission 160096) | Root nodule microbial communities from cowpea collected in UCLA plant growth center, Los Angeles, California, USA - CNSS1 | ecosystem: Host-associated > Plants > Roots > Nodule | place: USA...
ATCCCCAGTTGAAAATTTCGGGTATTACCCATACCCATACCCATACCCAGTCAAAGCGGGGATTCCCCGTCAAAACGGGGACGGGTTCGGGTGATACCCACGGGCACGGGTTTATTTGTCATCTCTAGTCTCTTCCATTCTCTCTCTCCTCTGCGAGCAACGCCACTCAGAGTGTTTTAAATTTTAAAACGTTTTTACCCGTGTTTTTTTATTGGGCCTTTATTTGACCCCTTAGCTTATTTTTGGGCCTTTTAAATACAGCGTTGTACAAGCCCAAGCCCATTAGAGTTAGGGGTGATAATACGGACCGGTCTACCTCGTTTTGATCTGGTCTGCATTAGACCCGCATATCGCGGACTGGGTTTGCCCCACACAAAGTGTACAGGCTAGAATCCTTAGTTCGTCCTACATTTCACTTGGTCCGCGAGCCCGCATAATCGGGTGCATGTTGACTTAAAAAAAAAATCTAATTCCTCCACATCTTAAAGGGGTCGTAGAGCATAAAAGTAGTGCACTAAAACGAATCTTTGAGCATTATAATGGTGCAATAAGTCAAGTCTTGGTTAAGTACAATAAACAAGTGTTAGCCTTATTTCTCTTGTTGTCATTCTTAACTGGTTCAGAATGTTTTTCAGTATCATCTTCCTCAGTTTCATTTTCACAAAGAGGTATGTTAATATCTTTATCATCCATTCTTATTTCTAAATTCCAATTCAATTTCTTGATACACACATCACACAACAATACACACACATCAGCAACAATTGAATTTCCAATTGAAACAACAAACCAAATGAGTAGTAGCACTACACACACATGACTATTGCAACAATACACACAGTAAAAACAAAACTAATTTAAACAGCAAACCAAACCAAACCAAATCAGCAACAATAACACACATATGACTGTTGCACTAATACACACAGCAAAAACGAAACAAATGTAAATAGCAAACCAATTCAGCACTAATTCAAAAGACAAGCAATTCAATAGCAATATAAAAGTTGTTGCAAGTTCATACAAAGCAAAAACAATTAAATTGAAGAGATGGTTCATCTATTGTTGGCAATGGAAAGCGTTCGAGATGGGCGATTTTGAAACCAAACCAATTCGAGAAGGGTTCGACAACGATGATTCAAGCACGTTCGACTTCGATGCAAAGAGTTAGACGAAATCGTGAAAGGGGTAGAGGAGAGGCACTCATGCGTCCTGGTGGCTGTCAATCGCATGAAAGGGGGTAAAAGATGTTGGAAAAAACTCACACACATTCAAAGAATATGCAATGCAACTCACTATGGTGTTTTTCATTGATAGAGAATGGGCTATTATATAGCCAATTACAAACCAAATATAAAATATCCTATCACTTTGCTAAATAAAAACAACTCCATAATCTAAATATTATCTAACAAAATTAAAGATTATCTAACAAAATTAAAGATTATCCAACAAAACTCCCCCATAATCTTAAATTTTGTTCTTCTCTCATCCCAAACAATCTTCTATCTCCATAGCCGACTTGCTTTCTTCTTTGACCAACTTGATTTTCTCTTTGACCGACTTCATCTTCTATTTGACCGACTTCATCTTAACCTTGGTTGACTTACCCTTTGTTGGGTTCTTTATTATCTTTGTGACCGACTTGCCATTAACTGGGATCCTCTGAATAGGCTAAGCTCTCTTTAAGAGATCGGAAAATTTCCACACCTTCTTCACACCGAACTTGTCATCCATTCCAAGTCACCACTTCTCATCTTGCACTTCTAGTACAACTCTCATATCCTTCTCGACATGCACCTGCTCTTCTTGTTCAATATTTGAGCTATCCATAATCCATGCTAAGCTATCCGAGCTAGCTCGACTATCTACCGAGCTACCTAGGCTCCCTGTTAAGCTTTTCAAGGTGATCACTTGCTCCCCCGAACGATTTGGGCACTCCACTTCCTCCACTGACTTAATCAAATAATTTAGACTTCCCACCGAGCTAACTGAGCTAACCTCATGCTCAACCAAGCTCTCCACATGCTCCACTGAGCTCTCCAAGTCCCTTTTCGGGCTGTATAAGATCTTAACACACTCTTCCAAGCTTTTCAAGTTGTCCACACGTCTTGACGACCTCTCCATGCTACTGGACTAATTTATAACACTCAACCTTCTTGCCGACTTTTCCACTTGTTTGTGCTCATCCCCCGAGCTATATCCCATCATCAACAACACTACTTCTTCTTCTTCAACTTCTTCGACAAGATTGGTTGCCTCTTCTCTTTCAGATCGCACTGCTTTAATTTGCTTAGTGGACTCTTTCTCCACCACACCATTCCGAACAGATCCCACACTATTCCGAATAGATCCTGCACCGCCTTCACTGTCCACTCGTTTCAAACACCTTTTCTGCAGGATGCTCAACTCCAATTTGTACATCCGATTTTTCTTCTTTTCTACCCGGGCTGCTAGCCGACCGTGCTTGTCCTTCAAGTATAGTACCTGGTTCTTTATCAGAATCGAGTTTCCTTTCTCCAGTATCTGACCTTTGCTCAAAATGTTACTCTTCACCTCATGAACATAGTAGACATCCCTGATTTCTCCAACCCGTCCATCCTTCTGCATGTGTCGTATTGTTCCACGCCCTTTTATCACCATCTTGGAATCATCTCCACATGACACTAATCCGGCCTCCACCTTGGTGAGTTCGTTGAAGAAACTCTCATCTCCACACATGTGATTGCCTGCTCCCGTGTTCATATACCAGACCGAGTTTAAACAACCTGGACTAAGCTCGTCACCTAATGTCCTTTCCTTCACACGGCCTGAATGCCGCTCAGCTTTCGATTCACCGCTCTTGAGTTCGACATCTGAGTTTTGCATCATCATTAAAATCCCTATCTCTTCCTCGTCATCTTCCTCTGTGAGAAGATTTTTCTCATTTTTTTCCGATTGACAATATTTTGCTATATGACCGACCTTGCCACAGTTGTAGCAACTTGCCGATCTACATTCTCTTGCGTAGTGGCCATACTTGCCACACCTGAAACATTCCACTTCTGACTTGGACCAATCTCCTTCGCCCCTTTCTTGACCATGCCAATTTTGCTGCCTGGTCTGATCTGTGCTCTCTTCAACATCATCTCGGTCATGTCCACCTCGACCTCGGCCACCTCGTCCTCTGCCATGTCCTCTACCACCTCGTCCTCTGCCTCCAGGAACTCGACTCTAAGTATTCTGAGTTTCATCCAACTCAAGTTGAGACTTTAGTGTTTGATCACGCAATTCATGCTTCTTCCCTCTCCTTTGTTCATGTGCCTTCAATGACCCGACAAGTTCTTCCACTAAGAGAACTGACAGGTCCTTTGACTCCTTGATGGCGCATACAATGCTCTCAAAATCATGTGTCAATGACCTCAAGATTTTCTCCACAACCCGACTTGCTGGCTTGGCCTGTCCATTCCTGCCGAGTTGGTTGGCCACCTTCTCTACCCAAGTTATGTACTCAGTTACCTGCTTTTTATCTTCCATCTTCAGCCCTTCAAACTCTCCTCTAAGAGCTTGAAATCGAACTTGTCTGACCTGATCGTTCCCTCTGTATGCAACCTCTAGAATATCCCATGCTTCCTTTGAAGATGCAATGTTTGCAATCTTCTCGAAGCCTGACTCGTCCACAACATTGTACAAAAAATACAAAGCCGACTTGTCTTTCACTCGCGTCTTCTTCAACACGACAATTTGGGCCACTGTCTGATTTGCATCCTCCGCAGGTTCTTCGTATCCATTCTCCACTATATCCCAAATATCTTGGGATCCCAGAAGGGTCTTCATCTATAGACATCAATTATCATAATTGGTTTTCTTCGTCAACTGCGGCACCGTCATACCATTAACAACTTTAGCCATCTCTCACTCAGGTACACTCCTTTCCTCCTTTCTCACACTGTTTTCCTCTCTCTCTCTCTCACTCACTCGGTACTCAGAGCATAAAGCTCTGATACCATTTTGTTGGAAAAAACTCACACACACTCAAAGAATATGCAATGTAACTCATTGTGGTGTTTTTCAGTGATAGAGAATGGGCTATTATATAGACAATTACAAACCAAATATTAACAAACCAAATTAAATCTTAATTTAATCTAATCTTATCTAATAGCCTATATTATCAAACTAAATCTTAGATACTCCAACTAACTAAAATAACAACTAACTTAAATCTAATTCACCAAATATAAAATATCTTATCACTTTGCTAAATAAAAACAACTTCATAATCTAAAACATAATCTAAATATTATCTAACAAAATTAAAGATTATCTAACAAAATTAAAGATTATCCAATAAATGAGAGGTGCTTCTTCGTCGCGGTGGTCATGAATCGTGAAAGGGGTGGAGGAGATGCGCTCCTACAACTGCGATGTGGTGGTCGTCAATGAAAGGTGTGGGGGAATGTATGTTAAGAGATGGGTGGGGCAGTGTGAGCATTGAGTAGAGCAACAAAGGTGTGGTTTGCCTGAACTGAACTCGCGAGTGAGGAGGATGATGATCTCTCTCTGTCTACAGCTTCCACAACCAGTTGTGCGTGAATGTTAATAACTTATGGCAAACGTATGCGGGTTGCGACGGGTTGGCCTGCGCAGGCCCCAGGCTTACACAAGTCGAACTTTGATAGGCTATGAGCTTTAGTTCTCGGCCCGCCCTACACATTTTAGGCAGACTTGTAGACTGACCCGTTGAGTTAGAGTCTAATTGTCACCGCCAAAATTTAAAGAATACGAATGAACATTGTTGATTAAAAAGAGATTATGACATATATTGGGTAGTTGACAACTTTAACACAAATTAGGAAATTATGGGAGTTTTGTATCTTTTGAAATAGTAATTGTCATTTGAACGTTAGAAATAGAACATTGTAGACACTTTGTAAAGTAAAGTAAGAATATATGTTTTAAAACGTTTAGTTTTGTGATAACGTAACTTATGGTTATACAAAGTTGCTATGTATATTTTTAGTTATCTATCTAAAGTTTTTTTTTAGTCAGGCTTATATACCTATTTGGTCCACATTTTTGTAGTATTTGTTGTCGATGGTCCTAATTTTTTCATAATGTTTAAAATGATCCTCATTTTTGCAATTTGTGTTAAATTTGGTCCTTTTGTGTCATGACGTTTAAATGACTAATGAAGCACTGTACAAGTGACACTATTTTTATTACATCTTCCATTATGTGTATTACAGGAGGGGTAGTGTACAGTGAGCTGGATTATCTAGGTTTAAAGAAAGGAATTGAGGAAAAATGTAATTAGGGATTTAGGGAGAAGAATTTTCAATCTGAGATCTATGATCTTGTGGGGCTCGTTCAGGCACTTGGGGAAGATTGTGTTCAATTTCTTCGTTGGGCTCCTTCTTTCATGAAATAAGTACTTCTCAAGTGCTCTATTCTCCATGTACTCGTAAACCAGTGCTCTCAATTGACTTTCAAAGCAAAATCCATGTAGGCGAACTAGATTGAAATGATGAACTTTACCAATAGTACCCACTTTTTCCATAAATTGTTCATCAATTCTCTTCTCAGAACTCCCACGTAGAACCTAAGATCATTAGAGAATCCAATCATAACGGAAATCTCATGAATTAATCACTATAGAATAAAATATGAAAACAAAATAAATATTTCAGTTTAAATTCTACCTGTGAGGATGATAACTACAGTTCCTACAATTCCTAAAAAAGCAGTTATGGTGTTGATAGACATTGGACAACTCAAAATACCAGCTTATGATAGTGAGAAAAGTGTAACTATAGCTCACGATTTATGTTTTAAGAAGCTGCGTAATTTTTATATTAACTACTTCACCACCATTCAATGCATTTTGGTTAATTTCATAGATAGTTTCACCATAAATTTCACTTATAAAATGTTTGAAAGCTATGCTATGGTGTGAGGACAATAGATTGTGAAAGTTGTGGGAGTAGTTCACACTTCCTTTTTGTCATTTCATAGTGTGATGACTTCATTGAACATTTCTGTTCTCTAACACCACTTTTTATTTGTTGATTAACATTATTTACCCAATCACACGGATTTGCACAATTTCATTTCAGCATACGATACTAAAGCTACGAGAAATCTACCAAAAGTTAGTTTCAACTACGTTGATAACAAAAAATGGCTAATCCATCAATTGAAATTTTTGTATCTAGTTTTTGTGTCTTCATTTCTGTTCTTTTCACTCTTGTATCCAGTACTATATTAATAACAAAAACCAATTGTGTAGTTTGAATTTATTCGTTAACACCATTCTTAAGACTTATTTAACTTTTTAAGTTAGATGAGTAATAATATTGGCTGCACCAAATGAAGAAATTGAACACAATCTTCCCCCAAGTGCCTTAATGAGCCCCACAAAATCGCAGACTTCGGATTAAAAATTCTTCTCCCTAAATCCCTAATTACATTTTCCTCCAATTTCCTACTTTAAACCTAGATAATCCAGCTCATTATACACTACTTCTCCACGTAATACACATAACGGAAGACATAATGCAAACAGTGCCACCTGTAAAGTGCTCCATTAGTCATTTAAATGGCATGACACATAAGGACCAAATTAAACACAAATTGTAAAAATGAGGACCATTTTAAAATTTGGAAAAAATTAGGACCATCAGCAACAAACACTGCAAAAATGTGGACCAAATAGGTATTTAAGCCTTTTATTTAACTTTCTTCTATATTTTATGTCCACTTTTTTTTTATCAATTATAATATGTGAATTATTATTTTAAAAAAGTTTGGCCTATTCACTTTTTCATTTTTATAAGAAGTTAAAAATGATAAAATGTGTTTTTTAATATGTTTAGTTGGAGATAAAAATTATTTGTGTTAACATAAGTACAATAACAATTTGCTTAAATACAAATATTTACTGTGTTTCAAAAATATTTGTTTAAGAATACGTAAATATTAAAATCATAAATCGAATGTATTAAAACTGTTACGTAAAGAATTCATTTTCCACCAAAAACAAATTGTCATGTCTAGTAAAATAAAACATTCATTATTTTGTTTATTATGTATGATGAATAAAAAGGTTAGTTTTATGATTGTTAGTGGTATCTAAGTTGTTTGTTATTTACATATTGTTTATTATTGTTTGTGGGTATGGTATGTGAGTATGAAAAGGTAAGGTTTTGAATATAACTAACCGTGCAAATAGGAAAAATAATAGTAGTGTCAAACACACTAATAATAAAAATAAAAATAAACAACAACAATAATAATAATAATAATAATAATAATTTCAAACAAATATAAGTAATTTATCAAGAACCATTATATCGATTGTGATATTAACATATAGGAGAAAGAAGGGGCAATAGGACCAACAACCATTTTATTTAAATTATGTCTTAACATAATTTTTTTAATCTTGAGTTTATATTTTAAAGAATTAGTTTTAAATAATTAGTTTAATTTTTTTTCATTTACATTTACGTTGCATTTATTCAATTTTGGTCATTTTTTATTGGATGTTCAATTAGGTTATAATTTTCATCAATTTGATATTTTTGCTAATGATGTTTAAATAGTTAATATTTGTGAATAGTGCATGACACATGTTAGTTCCTTTATATATATATATATATATATATATATATATATATATATATATATATATATATAATTGTCATCGTGTCAAGTCAGCATCGTGCCACGTGTCAATTCATGATTGTGTCATTTCCTTTTGTTCATTTTAGTCTCTATATTCGTTATTTTTGTTTAACTAAGTCTATAAGAATGTCAAAGTTGTTCAAGCCAAACGGGTTGACCTGCCAACCCACTAGAAAAAGGACAGGCCGAGTTACATGTTTGAACCTGCCAACCCAAAAGAAACCGGCCTATCTGACCTGTCAACCCGCCAAGTCACAAGGCAGGCCAACCCGTTAGAACCCATAACCCGTCTCACGTTTTATATTTTCCCTTTCTTCATTAAATTTTCACTGAAAATATTTGAGTCAGCCTCAAAACAAGAGAGAAAACGAAACCTACCCTAGCCACCTTCGTTTTCTTCTACATGTGAGGCCATGACAACAGCACCTCCACCCATGGTTGCAACTTCCTTGCCTCACCATTAGCAACAAAGACAAAACCTACTGCATCCATCTTTATGTTCTTCTATTCTTGAGGCCACGACAACACCACCTCCACCCACGACTTCACCTTCCTCGTCTCGCTGTAAGCGTCGAAGTTAGACGTCATTGTCAGCATTGTTGCATCTTTTCTAGGATGCATAGTTGGTCAGGAGCTCCAATGGCCCTCTTCTCCATTATTGTTCAACCTTCTTCCTCCTCTTCAAATGGGTTTGGTTGTAGGTGTTTCAAGTGAAGGAGAAGACAATGATTAAGGCTAATGGTTGTCGAAATGTTGGGCGAAAGTTAGGGTTTCTGATTTTTGTGAATTGGGAACTAGGGTTTCTGATTTGGGAGTTTCAATTGGGATTTATGATTTTGGGTTTCTAATTTTGGAAATTGTATTTGGAATTTCCCATTTTGCACATGGCTTGTGAATTGGGATTTTTTATGTTGTGAATTGTGAATAAGGGTTTTCGATTGTACTGGGAATGACTGTGAATCTGATTTTTGGTTGCATTTTTGCACTATATCCTTTCTTTCTTCCATTGATTATGTCGTATCCTTTTTGCATCGTATCTTTTTTATTCTTCTAGATTCACAAAATGCTTCATTTCTCCAAGCCATGTCACAAAATAGAGGAGTAAAGGAAAAGAGGGGGAAGAGGGCGAGCCAGCATGCCATCCTATCTATTGCCGACATGGGTTCAGATTTTGGCCCGACCCGACCTGATTTTGGCGTGTCAAAAGCGGGTCGGGCTTAAACGGGTCGGGTTAACCCATTTTGACATCCTTAATTGAGTCCAACTTTTTGTTAAAATAGAATAATTTTGTTCCTTCCAAATTGAGACCAAATTTAATTTTTATATAAATATTATACTAATATTTATATTAAAATTGACATTTTTATTGATTATTTTTGAAATTCAATTATAAATTATTATATTTAATTATAAATTGAATATAATTCTTAGATTCAATTATTAAATAGAATATAATTATTTTAAATATTATTAGAATATAATTATTAAATGTTTTAGAAATATATATTAATATTTCTAAAATTGAATTTTAAATCTAAAACATTTAATATTTCTATTGTGTTTTAGATATTAAACTCTAAAAATGTTTTAAATATAAATGTCAATTTTTGAAATATTAGTATATTTTTCTGAAATATTTTTAATATTTCTAAGAGTTAAATATGTTTTTTGTCCCTTAACTTCAGTAAAAATTGAAATTAGTCCCTCTTCGAAACTTTTGTCCAATTTAGTCCCCAACTCTACAAAATGTGTGAATTTAGTCATTTTAACCAAAGTTTGTGAAGTTTATTTGACGTTTCAAATGTATTTCATGACAACATTTGAGTTGTTTATACCATTTGATGCACTTCCTCTTCGATAGTAACCGAGAAACATGTTTGAAACGTCAAATAAACTAAAAAAACTGGTTAAAAGGACTAAATCCATGCATTTCTAAAGTTGAGAGACTGATTTGGGTCAAAGTTTCGAAGAGAAACCAATTCCAATTTTAAGTAAAAGTTGAGGGACAAAAAGCATATTTAACTTTATTTTTAAATGTCAATTTTACAAAAGGACAAAATTGCTCAATTTTAACAAAATTTGGGACTAAATTGAACAAAAGAAAATGACACAACCACGAATCGAAACATGTCACGGTGCTGACTTGACACATGAGCAATTTTTTTAAATTAAAAAAATTAAAAAATTAGGAATTGAGACGTGGCATGTAACGTCCCATTTAATAAATAAACTTACTTAAATGACACGTCACGCATAAATAATACTGCGAGCAAAGGTTCGGAGTATAACTCACTCCTTAAGAATATCCTAGAATTTATAAAAGAAAATCCTGGGGCACACCACGATGTCAAATACACACTGGATACATAATCCAACAGTAATACAACTAAGATTTAAAAAAAGGTAATACATGGATCATAGCCATAAGAGAAAATCCACTAAGTGGGATCCAGCCCAGGCGGGCTAAGCAGCAGAGTTACCATTCCCCTGTTAATCGCGAGAACCTCTCGCATCTACTCACACCAATAAATTGATGATCATCGCAAAAGGAGAAGAACCACATATAAGGCAACCAAAAGAGCAAAAACGGTAAGCTAGAGTATAAAATAGTTTATCATATGAATACAAGCTATTTCACAGACCAATGAATATATGTCAACCAATCATGTTATGACTTGCAAACAATACACTAAAACTCAACTTGACTCATCCGGATACATATAATTTAGTCGGATTCAGCGGATGCTTGCACTTGTGGTGGATTTCCTTGCTCACCCCCGAGCTGCTCATCCCGGAGCCAAGTGTTATAAAGTTTCAACCCCTAGGCACAAGGTTAGCCCTTAATGAATCTCAGGCCTCTTGCTATTCTAACCACAAGAGTCAGTCCGCTCTAAGTGAGACTAACTGACTCCTTAGAGTGTCAGGATGCAACCTTACCTTGAATCCTTACCAAATTATATAGATGGGGCACCACCATGAACTCCCACTAACAGGGGTCATAGAATTACATCCCGACCACTGAAGAACCACCATGGGGTCTCACCTAGAGGCTCATGAAATTACGTACTGACTGGGCATATGCACCACCATGGGATCTCACCTAGAAGTCTCACCACCATGGGCTCATGCAATTGCCAACCATCCAAGAACATAGAAAATAACAAATATCACAGTACCCTCGCCCGACTCCTCGCTCAGGCTGAAGGGTCACCATTCCCCTGTTGATCGCGAGAACTCTCGCATCTGCTCACACCAATAAATTGATAATCATCACAAAAGGAGAAGAATCACATATAAGGCAACCAAAAGAGCAAAAACGGTAAGCTAGAGTATAAAATAGTTTATCATACGGATACATGTTATTTCACAGACCAATGAATATATGTCAACCAATCATGTTATGACTTGCAAACAATACACTAAGACTCAACTTGACTCATCCAGATACATATAATTTAGTCGGATTCAGCAGATGCTTGCACTTGTGGTGGATTTCCCTACTCACCCCCGAACTAAGTGTTATAAAGTTTCAACCCCTACGCACAAGGTTAACCCGTAATGAATCTCAGGCCTCTTGCTACTCTCACCACAAGAGTAAGTCCACTCTAAGTGAGACTAACTAACTCCTTAGAGTGTCAAGATGCAACCTTACCTTGAATCCTTACCAAATTATATAGATGGGGCACCACCATGAACTCCCACTAACAAGGGTCATGGAATTACGTCCTGACCACTAAAGCACCACTATGGGGTCTCACCTAGAGGCTCATGGAATTAAGTACTGACCACATACCAATCATACTCAATCAAACAAGTAATATTTTTCATGCATAGAAATCTCATGCCAGCCTTTATAATCAATCCTCCTTCATATGCCATATTGGATCCATTCCAACTCATCCTTCCCAAACCATGAATATAGAAGTGTATTTCGTACCGACACCATGTCACTTTGATAACCAACCATCCCAAATAAAATCACATGCCCAGATCATACCACACCTATCATTTACAACCCATACACCATACCATTCATGCATAATCATTCTCCTCATGCTTTTAACATAACAATTCAAATCAAGCAAATGCCAACCATCCAAGAACATAGAAAACAACAAATATCATAGTACCCTCGTTCAACTTCTCGCTCAGACTGAAGGGTCTCGCTCAGGCGAGCTCCTTTCGCCTAGACGAGGGCTCGACAATCTAGAACAATGGCAATTCACACTAGCTCGCTTAGGCGAGATCTCCTCGCTTGAGTGAGGCATTCTCTCGCTCAAAACAAAGATGACCCGCCTGAGTGACAGCTCGCGCAGAAGGTCTGGGCGAGCCTTTGCCAGTTCCGCTTAGGCAAGACTAGCTCGTTTAGGTGAGACTATCAATTCTCGCCACTATTCGTACCTGCAACAACCATACATTCATGTCCAAAACATAAAGCAAAGCACTTTTATGCAATCACAGTAGCACACACTTCATACCAACTCGAGATAGATAAAAAACCAACAACAAATTATAAAATACAAGAAACCGTAGCTTCCCTTACCTGGAATGAGCTAGTACATGACCTCGACACCAACCACGGAGCACAATAGCTCTAGGAATAGGCTTAGAAGTTGGAAAATAGTGGAACAAATCTTATGATTGTGCTCACTACAAAACCCTAATTGGAAAAACACGAGAATATACTAAGGGGAAAATGGTATGAGTCGGAGAGTAACTTACGTGGGGCAAGAATGAGCTTGAGCGAACTTGAAGGAGGCTGGAGATCAAACCCTATCAAAGCACAATTTTGGGTGAGGAGAGGAGAGCAAGGCGGCTTTTTTCTGAAAGTGTGTGTTAGGGCAGAATTAGTGTCTGATTTCCCTTTGGACCATCCCTATCCCCAACTGATTTTGGGGTAGCCCTTTAAAAAATAAGGGCAACAATGTAAGTAGGCCTTACATTCTCCCCAACAACTAAAATTTTCGACCTCGAAATTGGAAACTTACCAGGTAAAAAGATGCGGATGTGATCTCCTCATATCCTCCTCCAACACCCAAGTAGAGTCACATGTCCTCCGATCCCAGATGACCTTGACTAGACTGACGGGGTTTTCCTCGGCGTTCCTCAACTTTGTTATCCTCTAAAGCAACTAGGGGTACCTCCATAGTGAGATCTTCTCTGATTTGCACATCCTCAGCCTCCAACACATGAGACGGATCAAACACATATTTCCTCAACTACGTCACATGGAATACCGGATGGAGATTTGCCAACTGAGGAGACAAAGCAATCTTATAAGCCACTGGCCCAATCTTCCTCGAGATCTGATAAGGGCCAAGGAACTTAGGAGAAAGCTTCCTTGAGCGGAGAGCCCTTCCCACACCGGTGGTTTAGGTCACCCTTAAGAATACGTGATCTCCAGCCGCGAACTTCAAGGGTCTCTTCCTACGGTCTGCATAAGCCTTTTGTCTACTCTGTGAAGCCTGCATTCTATCTCTCACCAACCTCACTTTCTCAGTGGTCTGCTCCAACAACTCTGGCCCGACCAGTACTGCTTTCCCATCCTAATACCAACATAGAGGAGTCATACACTTCCTACCGTATAGAGCCTCATATGTCGCCATGCCAATGCTCACATGAAAGTTGTTGTTGTAGGTAAACTCTATCAAAGGTAGGACTTCATCCCAAGCACCCAGATGATCCAATACACACGTCCTCAACAAATCTTCAAGCGATTGAATCGTTCTCTCCGACTGACCATCGATTTAGGGATGATAATTGAACTCATGGTTAGTTTGCTTCCCAAAGCACTCTACAAAGTCTGCCAGAACCAGGAAGTGAAACACGGATCCCTATTGGATATTATACTCGAAGGCACTCCATGCAGCCTCACAATCTCCATAATGTATAGTTAAGCCAACTTGGCCATAAACATCCTAAAGTTCATTGCCAAGAAATGAGCACTTTTGGTCAATCTATGCACGATAACCCAGATGGTATCATGCCCCCTGAAGGTTTGTGGCAAATGGGTCACAAAGTCCATTGAGATGCTATCCCATTTCCACACTGGTATATTCAAGGGCTGTAGATTCCCGCCGGGTCTCTGATGCTCGACCTTCGCCTTTTGGCATGTCAAACAAGCTGATACGAATTGTGCAACATCATTCTTCATCCCCTGCCACCAGAAGGTTTCCTTGAGATCTTGATACATCTTAGTCATGCCAGGATGCAAGCTAAGACGGCTTTCCACTTATGCGTCATCTGGTACACACACCCTGCCTTGAAATCTCAATATACCATCATTACCCAAGGCAAAATCCCTCGCTTCATCTGATCTGAGCTATTCTCCCACCCTATTCAAGCTAGCATCTAACAACTGCCTCTCCCTAATTGAGTCCAAGAAGTCACTACATATAGTTAAGGTACTACACCTAATGGACTCGGATCCCAACTCCACCTGCAACTTCATATCCCTGAATTGCTCTAGTAGCTCCACCTCATTTATCATAAGATGTGCGGTGTGTACCGTCTTCCTACTAAAGGCATCAGCCACTACATTCACCTTCCCCTTATGGTACAGAAGCTCGAAGTCATAATCCTTTAGGAATTCCATCCATCGTCTCTGTCTCATGTTTAACTCCTTTTGATCAAATAAATACTTGAGACTCTTATGATCGCTGAATACCCGAAATTGAGCACCGTAGAGATAATGCCTCCAAATCTTCAGGGTAAATACTATATCTGCCAATTCCAGGTCATAAGTGGGGTAGTTTCTCTCATGCACCTTAAGTTGCCTTGAAGCATAAGCCACCGCCTTCTTTTCCTGCATCAACACACAACCCAGCCCCAAGTGAGAGGCATCATAATATACTTCAAAAGGTTTCCCAACATCCGGAATGACCAATATGGGAGCACTAGTCAACCTTCGCTTCAGCTCCTAAAGCTTTCCTCGCACTTATCCGTCTAGTTGAAAAGTTGGTCCTTCCGAGTAAGTTGTGTCAGAGGCGTCACTATCTTGGAGAATCCTTCTATGAATCTCCTATAGTAGCCAGCTAACCCCACAAAGCTCCTGATCTCAATTGCTGACTTGGAACTTTCCCACTTAACCACTGCATCAACCTTTACTAGATCCATTGCAATGCCTTGTGCAGATATTACATGGCCTAAGAATTGCACTTCATCCATCCAGAATTCACATTTGGATAACTTAGCGTACAATTGCTTCTCCCTTAGAACACTAAGTACCAACCTCAAGTGTTCTGCATGCTCCACCTGAATTCAGGAATAGATGAGAATGCCGTCTATGAAGACTATGATAAACTTATCGAAGAAGGGCCTAAAAATTTTGTTCATGTAGTCCATGAACACTACCGAAGCATTGTTCACATCAAAAGGCATAACCACATACTCGTAGTGTCTATACCGAGACCTGAAGGCCGTCTTCTACACATCATTTGCCTTCACTAAAATCTGATGGTATCTTGACCACAAATCAATCTTTGAGAACACAAATGACCCATGCAATAGATCCATTGCAATGCCTTGTGCAGATATCACATGGCCTAAGAATTGCACTTCATCCATCTAGAATTCACATCTGGATAACTTAGCATACAATTGCTTCTCCCTCAGAATACTAAGTACCAACCTCAGGTGTTTTGCATGCTCCTCCTGAGTTCAGGAATAGATGAGAATGTCGTCAATGAAGACTATGACAAACTTATCGAAGAAGGGGCTAAAAATTCTGTTCATGTAGTCCATGAACACTACCGAAGCATTGTTCACATCAAAAGGCATAACCACATACTCGTAGTATCTATACCGAGACCTGAAGGTCGTCTTCTACACATCATTTGCCTTCACTAAAATCTGATGGTATCTTGACCGCAAATCAATCTTCGAGAACACGAATGACCCATGCAACTGATCTATCAAGTCATCAATTCTCAGGAAAGGATACTTGTTCTTGATCGTTATCTTGTTCAGTTGCCTGTAGTCCATACATAAGCGCGAACTTCCATCCTTTTTCTTCACCAACAACACTGGTGCGCCCCAAGGCGAAGTACTGGGTCTTATGAATTGCTTTCCCAATAACTCCTTTATCTACTTCTTAAGTTCCACCAACTCTGCTAGAGCCATACGGTATGGAACCATCGACACTGGCCCGATCCCAGGCACCAAATCAATCGAGAACTCCACTTCCCTACTGGGAGGCAACCTTGCTACTTCATCTGGGAACACGTCTTCAAATTCTTGCACTATTGGTATGACGGACTTCATCTCCTCTCCCTCCACCTCTAGATGTGTGAAGATCATGAAACACTGAGCACTGTCATGTAGCTCCTTCATAACCCCGTGAGATGATAACAACTTAGGTTCCTCTGAGCTGGGAAATAACAACTTCTTCTCTCGGCAGTATATAAGGATGTGATTGGCAGAGAGCCAATCCCATCCTAGGATCACCTCAAACTCTTGTAGAGGTAGGCAGATCAGATTCACTTTATACTTGCGCCCCTCTACCTCCACCAGAAACTTAGCGCATAAGGACGATGTCCTGACCAAACCCGACGCCGGAGTAGATACCACAAGTTCACACTGTAGCTCACACATTGACAGACCCAACCTTTTCACGCATTTATCTGACACAAAGGAGTGTGTCGCTCTAGAATCATACAATACACAACAGTCCTTTCCAACTATCACACAATGACCCAGAACAAGGCTACCTGACCCTGTAGCCTCTGCTCCCGTCATGGCATACACTTTGCCCGTCGCCTGAGGCCTGTTGCCTCTGTTCCTCTGCGGATTCTACGCAGGAGTCTGAAATGGAGGGCGTGTCACTGCCCTAACAAGAGTGGGACAGTCTTTCCCAAAGTGGTCTTCCATGCCACAGTTGTTGCACCTGCGATAGCCCTCCATGCGTGGACAGATGTTCCTCAGATGAGGGCCTCCACATATGAAACACTACGCTCGACCCTGTTGGGGAGGAAAGCTCCTAGACCCCTAGGGTTGGTAGTGGGGCTTATCATATGGTCTCTTCCGCTCCTTATGCCTCGGTTTGGACCCAAATGGTCCGCCAATCTTCTGATGCTGTGGACGATGACCCTCTACTTCCTGCTTCATCTTCTCCGTCACTCTAGCCTTCTCCACCAGGGCGGCAAAATCCTGTATGGATAATGGGGCCACCATCAAACGGATATCACCGCTAAGGCCATTCTCGAACTTCCTGCATCACCACTCCTTATCAAACGGCATGGTGTAGAAACGATTGAGATGCTTGAACTTCTCAACATACTTTATTATAGACTTCCCTCCCTTGGTGAGCTGGAGGAACTCCACCTCCTTAGCATACCAGATGCTGTCTAGGAAATATTCAAAGAGGAATTTCTTCCTGAATGCCTCCCAAGTCACAGGCTCGTCTCTCTCCTCCATGATGGATTTGATGTTGATCCACCAATGTTCAGCTTCTCCAGTGAGCATATATATCGTAAATGCCAGTCTATTATCTGTCAGACACATTTTTGCATCAAAGATTCTCTCGATGTCCTTTAGCCATTTGTCTGCAGCGTTAGGACTCATCTTGCCTCCAAACTTCACTGGGTGGTGTTTCAGAAAGTCCTCCAAGCTCCACTCCCTAACTGCAGGTCGTGGCTCAAGACCAAAGGTGGGAGCAGCCGTTTTGTTTTCCTCGAGCTGGCGCAGGGCTTCCATATGCTGCTTGTAGGCATCCTCAGCAGCCACCCTAGCAGACTCTATCTGTTGTATCACCAGCTACTATTGCTCGAGCGACGTTGCATGTCGCTGCATAGATGCTTCATGTTGCTACATCATCGTCGTGCTCTGTTGTGTCATTGTCGCCACCATGGCTTCTACGGCTATGGCAATATCAGGTACATCGCCTTGCGAAGATTGAGAGTTCCTACGAGGAGGTGCTGTGATTCACTGGCACACAGGAAACCAATTGTCAGATTGATAAGATAGGTAAATTAACTAAAGAATCTAGAAAGACACCACGAAAGCTAAGCGGACACCCAAGTCTACAGACCTAAGGAATGACCGCTTTGATACCATAAATGTAACGCCCCATTCAATAAATAAACTTACTTAAATGAGACGTCTCGCATAAACAATACTGCAAGCAAAGGTTCGTAGTATAACTCACTCATTAAGAATATCATAGAATTTATAAAAGAAAATCCTGGGGCACACCACGATGTCAAATACACACTGGATACACAATCCAACAGTAATACAACTAAGATTTAAAACAAGGTAATACATGGGCCATAGCCCTAAGAGAAAATCCACTAAGTGGGATCCAGCCCAGGCGGGCTAAGCAGCAGAGTCACCATTCCCCTGTTGATCGCGAAAACCTCTCGCATCTGCTCACACCAATAAATTGATGATCATCGCAAAAGGAGAAGAACCACATATAAGGCAACCAAAAGAGCAAAAACGGTAAGCTAGAGTATAAAATAGTTTATCATACAGATACATGCTATTTCACATACCAATGAATATATGTCAACCAATCATGTTATGACTTGTAAACAATACACTAAAACTCAACTTGACTCATCCGGATACATATATTTTAGTCGGATTCAGCGGATGCTTGCACTTGTGGTGGATTTCCTTGCTCACCCCCGAGTTGCTCACCCCGGAGCCAAGTGTTATAAAGTTTCAACCCCTAGGCACAAGGTTAGCCCTTAATGAATCTCATGCCTCTTGCTATTCTGACCACAAGAGTCAGTCTGCTCTAAGTGAGACTAACTGACACCTTAGAGTGTCAGGATGCAACCTTACCTTGAATCCTTACCAAATTATATAGATGGGGCACCACCATGAACTCCCACTAACAAGGGTCATGGAATTACGTCCCGACCACTGAAGAACCACCATGGGGTCTCACCTAGAGGCTCATGGAATTACGTACTGACTGGGCATATACACCACCATGGGGTCTCACCACCATGGGCTTATGCAATTGCCTACCATCCAAGAACATAGAAAACAACAAATATCACAGTACCCTTGCCCGACTCCTCGCTCAGGCTGAAGGGTCTCGCTCAGGCGAGAGGGACTCTCGCTCAGGCGAGCTCCCTTTGCCTAGGCGAGGACTCGACAATCTGAAGTAGTGGCCATTCACACTAGCTCGCTTAGGAAGGATCTCCTTGCCATAGCGAGGCATTCTATCGCTCAAAACAAAGATGACCCGCTTGAGTGATAGCTCGCGCAGAAGGTCTAGGCGAGCCTCTGCCAATCTCGCTTAGGCGAGACTAGCACGCTTGGGCGAGACTATCAGTTCTCGCCATTGTTCATACCTGCAGCAGCCATACATTCATGTCCATTTTTATGCAATCACAGTAGCACACACTTCATACCAACTCTAGATAGATAAAAAACTTGCAACAAATTATAAAATACAAGAAACCTTTGCTTCCCTTACCTGGAATGAGCTAGTACAGGACCTCAAAACCAACCACGGAGCACAGCAGCTCTAAGAATAGGCTTAGAAGCTGGAAAATAGTGGAATAGATCTTAAGATTGAGCTCACTACGAAACCCTAACTGGAAAAACACGAGGATATACTAAGGGAAAAGTGGTATGAGTCGGAGAGTAACTTACATGAGGCAAGAATGAGCTTGAGCGAACTTGAAGGGGGCTGGAGATCAAACCCTAACAGAGCACAGTTTTGGGTGAAGAGAGGAGAGCAAGGCGATTGTTTTCTGAAAGTGAGAAGAGAATATTGTGTTAGGGCAGACTTAGGGTCTGATTTCCCTTTGGGTCAGCCCTAGGCCCAACTGATTTTGGAGTAATCCTTTAAAAAAATAAGGACAACAATGTAAATGGGCCTTACATGGCATGCACTATTCACAAATGTTAATTATTTAAACATTGTTAGTAAAAAAAGACCAAATTGATCAAAACTAATCAAAATTGAACAAAATTAAGACCTAAGTGAATAATTTTCTAAATTAAGACGAAAATAATTTTCTAAATCAATAAGTGAGTCTTGAGATTTTTGGACCTGATAATATTTTACTGATTGACCCACTTGTTTCACTACAAGAATGTAGTCAATTTGCGTCGGTGAAAACAGAACGCAATAACGCAAAAGCCTACGCAAATAGCAAGATGACTTCAGTCTAGCAACGGTGCCTTGCACCACGCCGATAACACTGATGCAAAGCCTTTTTTGCGTCAATTGAATGGGGACCAAGAGTTAGGGATGTCAACGAGACAGGTAGGGTACGGATAGTAGCTCCCCCGTACCCTACCCGTTGGATAAATATTCATCCCATATCCGTACTCATATCTATGCGGATATCTGTTATACGGGTACCTGCATATTTTTTTAATATCCATGGATATCTATGCATGACATGAATATAATGATATTTTACTCAAAAAAATAAAAGCAAAAGGAAACCATCACTAAATAACAAATAATAGAAACTCAAACAACAAATAAATATCTAATTGAAGAAGATATCTAGAAGCTAGGGAAAGTTTCTTGTTCTTCTGAAACTATAAAACCATAAATAAACTAGATAAAAAAATGAAAATACAACATAATCACAATGCAAGGAAACAATCTTATAACATAAGTTCAAACCAAAACGCTAATTCCACCCGAAGTTCATAAACTGGTCAACATATTATTGCAGAAGAATGTCCACTGTTATGGAGAATTGTTGGCCAACTTTGATAAACGCGGGACCTAATCTCATAATGCTCTCCTTCAGCCACTTGGTAATAGTCTTTCACCTTAAGGTTTTCTTTTGCTCCGTCATTTCTCCTGTAAATAATGTATTTTGCATCAAATAAAAAATTAATGGTAACATATTTGAGATTCCTCAAATCAATAAAAAGCACTTCAGAATTTATATCTTAACCGATTTATGTGTTGTTGCTAAAAACGGTTTCCAAACAGGAAAATTTGATAAATATCATAGATTCATAACTAAAACCCAACATTCTTGTAACACCCCATTTAATTAATAAACATAATTAAAATAAAGCGTCACACAATAAGATATAACAACGCAGTCCTGGAGTTTAAACTTAACTCCTTACAGTTATCCAAAACACACCACGATGCCAAAACTAAACCGATACAAAGTTCAACAGGGACAAAATAGGAAATTGAGAGTTAAGTTGGTACATGGGTCATAGCCCAAAAAGAAAACCCAAAGTAGAAGATCCAGATAACTAAGCAGCGAAACCATCACCTCCCTGATGACCACGGGTGTTCCTCGCATCTGCTCACATCAACAAGTTGATGATAATCGCAAAAGAGAGAACCACACATACAAAACACACAACAAACAACAAAAGGGTAAGCTAGAGTAGAAATCAATTTATCATGCAGTCACATACTATCACCAAATCCAAAAAATATTTGTAAATCATCCAACATGTTATGACTTTCTCAAGCAATACACTAGACTCTAACTCGACTCATCCGGATACATATAATCTGGTCGGATTCAACGGATGCTTGCAATTGTGGTGGATACCTCTACTCACCCCGAGCTGCTCACCTCCGAGCTATGTGTTACAAGTGTTACAATGAATCAATTCCCCCACGCACAAGGCTAGCCCTTAATGGGTTTTGGGCCTCCTACTACTCTCACCACAAGAGTCAGTTCGCTCTAGGTGAGACTAACTGACTCTATAGAGTGTCAGGATGCAATCCTTACCTTGAATCCTTACTAAATTATATAGATGGGGCACCACCATGGACACCCACTAACAGGGGCCATGGAATTACGTCCCGACCATTGAAGCACGACCCTATAGTCTCACCTAGAGACTCCAAGGAATTACGCACTGACACATACCAAATATCTTCATGCAACCAAATAACAATAATCATGCATTTGAACCTCGTGTTAACATTTGTAACCACATCCCATTCGTATTCCATGTTGAACCATGCCATCTCATTCACGAATTTCATGAGTATAGAGTCTCATCCCATACTAATACCATTGCCATTGCAATAACATCCATCTCATTCACTTTACATGCTAAGGTCACACCAATATATCAATTCAATTCATACCCCATATAATCCATGCCATTTCTCATACTTCATACTTAGAACACATCAATCAATCAACCAAACACTTTATAGCACCCAAGTGGAGAAAACAACGAGGCCCACAACGCATCTCGCTCAAGCCAGAAGCCCTCGCTCAGGCGAGAGAAGTTCCCTCGCTTAAGCGACATGCCTTCGCTTAGGCGAGATCGCGATAGAGGCCCTGGGAGGTTTTCGCGCACTCGCTTAGGTGAGTCCTCCCTCGCCTGAGCGACCCCACTCCTCGCCCAAAGGTTAGGTCCCTCGCTTAGGCTGCACTGCAGCGACACACCTTGAGCTCCCACGCGTTCTCGCTTAGGCGAGCGTCTCTCGCCTGAGCGAGATAGTACCTCGCTCAAACTAAGACCCTCCACCTAAGCGAGAGCTTGAGCAAGAGCTAGGGTTTGTCCTCTACAAGTCTCGCGTAGGCGAGATAGGGTCGCTTGGGTGAGAATAACAGGTCTCGCCACTGTTCATCTTGCGACAACTATGATTTTAATACCCAAACAATAGTATCAATACGCACATGCATTCACAGTAGCATACAAGCTCAGAAATCACGGAACAAAGACAAAATCAACATCAATCACATCAAATAGAAGGTTTCTAGCTTCCCTTACCTGGAAAGGAGCTAATACAGTACCCCCGACACCAACCACGAAACACAGCATCTCAAGGAAGAGGCTTGGAACTGGAAAACAGTGGGACAGAAGGATAATAGGGTTATTATTGCAAACCCTAATGGAAATCTTGAAAACCAACTCGAAAAAGAAAAGTAAGGTTCGAAGACCAACTTACGTGAGATGGAGTGAACTCTTGAGCTAGCACGAACGAGCGGAAACTAAACCCTAGCAGAGCTCTGTTCTAGGGGCAAGGGAAGGATAACGACTGTTTTTTTGAAAGTGATGAGAGACAAGTGAGTTAGGGCAGACTTAGGTTTGTTTTCCCCTTTGGGTCAGCCCTAAGACCCAATAGTTTGGGGCAGCCTTTAAATAAAAAGGTAGAATGAAAAGTGGGCTTTACAATTCTTGTAGTGTTTATTGGACCAAGAGTGTCCAGACGGTCCAATACTTGCTATATTCTTTCTCTTTGTATATATATTCATGGTAAGTTGGATCCATTCACTTGTTTTGGTATCTCTTCCTATCTTGGCACATTTAAGTAAAGGGAATTATACAATTGGGTTTACTATTGAATAAAGACAGAAGAAAGATGCTTTCTTGCGCATTTCAAGTGCCTGAGGTATTCTTCTTCTGTTGTTTTATGGACACAGCAAGTAGCGTCTTTAATTACCTTCACAAAAGAACGAAACATCTACTCGAAAGATTAACATATTAATATTTTAATTATATTTTTTATTAATTTAAGATATCAATAAGCTATTATATTATTAAAATATAGGTTGTCAAGTATTTTTCTTTTGTTTTTGAGAGCCTCGTATTAAAATTCATATTTTTAACAGAAAGTGTAACTCAAATATAAGATACATTGTAATTATCTCAATAGCGTTTTAATATCTTTTATTACATGTACATAATAAATCAAGAAATAGAAGGCCGGCTGGTTTTAAAATATTATCAACGCAGCATACTAGCATTGACTAAATTGTTATATTATAATTTAGTATATTTTAACCTTATATATTAGTGGTGCTTGTATTGTTTTTAAGATAATTTACCACCTTGCTCATGCTCCATGTGTCCAAATGAAAAGACTAGTTGATAATAGTGACATTGAAATAAGTCAAAAAAACCGTATGCTTAATGATTGATGATTAGTAATTAATTAGTAAATTTGCAAGTGATGAATATTAATATGCTATGAATAGAGGGGAGTGATGAGTGAGAATTGAAAGCATGGAAAAAATGGAGTTAATATCGAGAGAAACCATCAAACCCTCGACACCAACTCCTCCACACCTCAAAATCTATCCACTCTGTTTCATCGACCACATCGTTTTCCGCAACTACATCCCAATACTTCTGTTCTACTCTGCAAACCACCATTCCAAGAACCACCAAGCTTCCAAAATCTCAACCCTCAAAAAATCCTTATCCCATGTTCTTTCACGATACTACCCCTTCGCGGGGAACCTCAGAGACCAACTTTCCATCGAATGCAACGACCAAGGTGTGTCCTTTCTCGTCACCACCTTCACATGCAACCTTTCATCGATCCTCCACAAGCCCAACCATCAAACGTTCCACCCTCTCTTCCCAGATCAACTACAGTGGAACCCCATGGAAACACCTTCTTCACCCATTCTAGCCATTCAGATAAACTGTTTCGCATGCGGAGGAATCGCCATAAGCGTCTGCATGTGTCACAAAGTTGCCGACGCCGCCACACTCTGCAACTTCATCAATGACTGGGCAACATTCACCCGCCATAGCCAAAACCAAGAACAAGAACAACCAGAGTTGTTGTCATCGTTACCCTTCCCAGTTCCCGGGGCTTCATTTTTTCCGCAAGAAAACTTGCCCGTTTTCCCGGAAGCCGCGTTCGTGAAAAACGACACCGTTTGTCGAAGGTTCGTGTTCGAGGCTGCTAAGATCGAGTCGCTCAAAGCCATGGTGTCCTCCTCCGGCAACGTGCAAAACCCCACGCGTGTGGAAGTTGTGAGCGCGTTGATCTACAAGCGCGCGGTTTCATCGCTAGGGTTAACTTTCGAAACGACGGCGTTCCGCACCGCCGTGAACCTCCGCAACAGAACGGTTCCTCCGCTTCCTGGGAAAAGCTTGGGGAACCTGGTGTGGTTCCTCTTCGTCACCAACCCGGGGGAAGAGGCGGAGCTGCAGGAGTTGGTGGCGAAAATGAAAGACGGGTTGAGCGAGTTCTGTGAGACGTGTGGGAAGAAGTTTGGAGGGAAGAAGAAGGATTTGCGGTTCATCACGGAGTGTCTGAAGCAGGCTACTAGCACTAGGGTTCCGGAGGGTGGGAGTTTGGTGTGTTGCGCGAGTTGGTGTAGGTTTCCGATGTACGAAGCGGATTTTGGGTGGGGGAAACCGTCGTGGGTCACCACTAGCGAGTGTCCGGTGAAGAATAGCGTTGTTTTGATGGATACGAGAGACGGTGAAGGGATCGAAGCGCTTGTGAACATGGAGGAGCATGACATGGCCAAGTTCGAGCGTGACATCCACCTTCTTCAATATGCTTCTCTTAATCCATTAGTTCAACATGGTAGCTAAGAAACCCAAATTTATTCACATATTGTGTATTGCGCCAACTCAAATCAAATATATGCATTTGAAAAAAAAATAAAAATTGAAAGCTTTTGCCTTTTATGCCTTTCTCTCTTTAGAGGTTAAGAATTGGAGGGGGGGAGAAGAATATTAATACATGTTCTTATAAGGGTTTTTTTGTATTTAGGGATTCTTTTAAATTCAAATTTGTAAAAATAGGTTCGTTGAATTTTTTTTTCAAAATAGGGTTAAGTCGTCGTCTTTCACTGTGCTAGTTTTTTTTTTTTTTTCCAGAAAGTGAAACCGTGTTCTCAGAAGCCAGTTTCCATTTATTTTAAAAGTGAAGTCGTCCTTGGGCCTGACGACTTCACTTTTTGGTTTTTTTTTTTTTTTAACATTCAACTTTATATAAATTTTTTTTATTTTTTTTTTTTTATTTTTTTTTTTAAATTTTTTT
>Ga0214542_1005104_pt1 | contig 25367 bp, 14 predicted proteins | sample CNSS1metaG_FD_160096 | JGI IMG/M metagenome (GOLD analysis project Ga0214542, IMG submission 160096) | Root nodule microbial communities from cowpea collected in UCLA plant growth center, Los Angeles, California, USA - CNSS1 | ecosystem: Host-associated > Plants > Roots > Nodule | place: USA...
TGGTAAAATGATAGTCCTAGGAGAAATGTTAAGGGGCTTGCAACAACACGCCACAACTAAAATAAATGGCTCATTACAACAAACTACTGTAAAAAAGATCCAATTTGTTTCTCATTTGATGAATCAATATGTTTCATTTATTTCTAAATACAAGTTCAGAAAATGTATACAAAGAATTGAACCGCATCAAGGCATTCTAAACACGTTAACTACAAACTCAACTCAACTCATGCAATGCAAATGCCTTCAGCCCTTTACAAAAACCACGTTTTTTATCTCACTCAAGCTTGACATTAAACATCAAATTTTATGTTTCCACTTTCACAACGCACAAAAATAAAAAGAGAAAAAACAGTAGCACCTAACCTAAGCAACCCCTCCATGCTCATTAATTCAAAACTAAACTTGAAGCAAGAAATGATCAGCTATCAGGCTAAAACAAAGCATACAAAATTTAGTTTACAATTTGACAGTCAACCTCAACAATTCCCACCCTAAAACACAACAAAGGAGCTAATTCTAAACCCAGTTGCAACAAAGAAACCAAAAAACAATACAAAACAATAAACATACCTCATCACCCCAGGAATTGGTTCTATCCCTTAAGGGTCTCAAACCCGCCACGGGACTCAGAAACAACAAAAACACCAACCACCCACATGAAATTCTCAACAAAATCCTCACTTCCCTCTTCTCAAGTTCTAACCTTTGAAAGTCAACCTCAACCATGTCAACCCCCAAACACACCATACCACACAGAAACTACAATTTGAACAGCCCACTTCCCAGTTGTGGCAGTTGATCACAGGGAATCAAAAAGAAAAATCCAAAACCCATCACAGGAAATCGCTTATGAAAGCCAAAGGGTTGCTTCAAAAGGAGTCAAAGCAACGAATCGCTCGCCGGGTCACAACAACGAGTCACACTAGTGAGAGGTTGATTCAGATAAGAGAGAGAGAGACAGTGAAAGGCCAACGACTTGGAAACACAATTTGGCTTCACCAGCAAGGTCTGCCACCAAATGAATCCAACTTTGCTGTAATTAAAAATGGAAAATTATGGATTAAGAAAATATAATAAGGTTTTGGATTTGATGGAGAAGAAGTGAGTTGGACTAGGAGCCGTGGTTGACGAGGTTGGGTGTAATGTACTATGTATGGTCCATGAAGTAGGCTGCGGTTTGCTACAAAAGAAAGTATATACGCGCCCTGTGGGAGGTGTTCGCACGTGCCATGCACACTTTGTTTTCCTTGAAATTTTGATTACGATGATAGAAACGAAGTTGATAGGTGGTGAAAGAAATGAAAAATACGACAAAGACAAATTTTGTTTGATGGAAAAGAAATAAAATATTAATTTTTTAAATTATTTTATGAAAAATAAGAGAGCAAGGAGTATTATGCTATATAATTAAATTTAATAACAGTATTATTTATTTTTTATTTAATTACTATCTAACATTTATAAATGAATTAATTTTTATTTTATTCTTAAAACAGATATGACCAATTCTCAAAATCCAGGGGTGAATTGGTTTGGTTCAAAAATTCTTCTTATTTTAATTTTTTTAGTTATTTAAAAATGTTTAAGACGATTAACAAGATGTAAGTGATGCTTATGTGTTGGTTGTTTTATGTAGCATCAAAAATAATTAAGGAAAGATTAAGAACATAAACACAAAGATTTATACCGGTTCGATTCTAGAGATTTTCACTATGATATCAAAGAAATATTACAAGAATTCATATATGTACTATCTACACGCATGACATTCTAGAAACTTGAACACACTTCAATAATTTTACACAAGACAATGCTTCACAGAATTGTCTAACTCTTATCACTTTCCTAGTGATAGAAACAATCTAAAATAGAAGGTATGTAATGAAAAATTAGAACAACTACACCTTATTTGTGTTGATGTTACAATTTCAACCTAAGTCAAGCCAATATACATTTGAATAAACATGATCTAAATTATCTTGATGTTTTTTCAGAAATCACGTAAGAAATGCTTCAAGAACTCTCAATTAATCTTGTTCAGTGTTTGTAATAATGAATTCTTAATTTCAGAAATCAAAATATTTGATTTTAATAGTAAAAAATAGTTTTTGACGAATTGAATCGATTACATTAATATGTTAATCGATTAAATTGTGTTTTCCTAAAAGAATTAAATTTTATTGGAATAATCGATTACATTAGTATTCTAATCTATTAATTTTACATGACATGATATTTTCTTGGTTAATATATTGCCTAATTGATTACATTATTTTCTTAATTGATTATTTTATTTGTTAAGTGAGTTACCATGTAAGAATGCACATGTCTTGCATAATTTTGGTTCTTACACTATTCAACATTGATTATGTTGATTCTAATGATATTTTGACTTGGCTTTACAACCTTTATAGACTTAACTCTAATCTTAATATCCTAACACACACCTTAGACATCCATTGCATATTTGAATGTTGTGGGCATCATCAAAAACAAAGTTTCAAGCTTTCCAGCCAATGATCCATCCTTGTGTGCTACGGACAGTAATCTCTCCCTTTTATATGACGAGAATTTAATTTTTCATGAAAAGAAATAATGAAATGGTTTAGTGTAGGAAAACAAAAATTATGATGGTCTACTCATATCAATAAAGTCCACAAGTGATATATAACAATAAAAAACTCTTTATGATGAGATAATATTATCGTAATTGTTATTATCTTTATTTTTATCTTTATCACCTTCACTTTAATAATTAGACTTATGGGAAGGTATTGTCACTACAAAAATAATTATTTTTAACAGAGTTATATTTTGCGTTTATGGGGGTTTTAACCCCCACTAATGACTTTAACAGGGATTTGCAATTCCCTTAGAAGATCCAACGTGACTAATAGATTACCGGATGTTTTAACAACCTCTGGAAACGCATAACTAACCTGAGGTTCACAAAAACCTCTTATATTGCCTGGGATTCTTGAAACCTCTACTATTGCTTGAGGTTTTTGAAATTCCCGCTACTACCTGGAGTTCCTTAAACCCCGCTACTGCCTGGGGTTCTTAAAACCCCTGCTACTACCATATTGGGACACAAACAGATTTCTACATATCAATGACAATCAATGAAGAGGAAAGTTGAACCCAAAGCAAAGTTATTTGAACAAGTTTGATTGCATAAATAAATGTGGATCGAATTCAAGCAGAATAATCTCTACAAATACAAATTTTGTTATGCAGCAAACATAACCAATCTGTACAGCTTGTTCAACATGGTATTCGATTGGGTTTGTACAATGGAAGAAGATAGAAAACAAGAAAGAAATAAAAGACAATATCTACAAACTTATGAAGATAAAGAAGGAAACTTTTGAAGATGATCATGGGTGTTATAGAGTAGGACATCCATGAGCAATTACGCCTGGCGCTGTAGGGCATTTGGCCAAAGGGCAGTGGTCAGCATCGGCACCCCACCAAGTTGGACCTAAAATGTCATCACTTTGGAGGGCAAAGTAGAGAACCACACTCATGAAAGCAAGTCTCGCATCTAATGTAGCTGAGAGAATGTAAGTGTGGCGAGCCCACCATGACTTGAACTTGTTGTAAATGTAGAAACTGAAAAAGATTCCAACAGCTCCCCATGTTAAGTAGTTCACAGTTCTGACTAGAGGAATAGCACCAACACCAAGAATGATGAGGGTCATGTTGATGAGTTCAATCTATTTCGGGTTTGAGTATTCTACGAATTCAAAAAGAAAAATCCAAAACACAAAGCACGTGCTAAATAAATTATAACATTCCCACTTAAGTTTGGAATGCTTCCTTCAAATTTATTATTAGACAAATCCATAATAATAAGGTTTGTCAAGTTACCAAGTTCTTGAGGAATCTTTCCACTTGAGTTATTTTCGTAGAGCTCCTTGAAATGAAATTCTTAATCTGTCTTTCTGGAAAACGATAATAGAATAGGAGAAAATCAATACTTATTTCTTTCATGCCCAATCATCTTAAAAATCAGTACTTATTTCTTTTATAGAGATATTGAAGGGAGGGTAGTTGGCCAAGTTTTGGACCTAAAGTTCTAGTGAAATTATAACTACCTAAGTAATACATGAAGGGAGGAGATATATGATCACTGAATGAATGATACATTATGAATTAATAATTCTTAATTTCAATAAAAAATAATTAATAATTCTGATTTCCATGTAACATTATATTTCAGTATTGCAAATATTCAATAGTCCACGGACTGTACATTAACAATAATTAAAGATATACCAAACGAGCAATTAATAAGTCCAGAAAAATCAGATTTCCTAGTTGTCAATTATCGAGTTCCAAAGTGGAGCAATGTGAACCAAAGACAGTATAAGACCATTTAAGAAAAATCAAATAAATAGAACAGGGGACCCTATATGAATTTGAAGCAAAAACATTTACAAAGAGAAACTTAAAAGAGATGGCAGTAATGTACCTGATCATACCACCATATGTTAAAGTCCTTTGTGGATCTTTCCAAGATCTGAAAAGGTCTTAATATAAGTTCTTTTCATTAATATTGCCATCTTTTATATATGTCATTATTGTGAAGAATCATTAATAGCCAGTCTATTGAAATGTTTCAGTTTAATAGACTAAATTTTTATTTACTTAATAAAAAGAATACTAAAAATCTATTAATGACTTGAATGAACAACATAATACTCTTAACACAAAAATAATCATGTTTCAAATTTATAATAAAGTCAAGTAGCAAACAACAATAATAAGATTTGATAATTAATAGAAGTAACAGAGATCAAATTATATAAAATAAAATTATATACTAAGAAGTACTATGTAATTACCCAGAGGCCACAATGATAAGATGAAAGCCATGGACTTGACCACAGTTATGGGACGCTTGTAAGAACTCAAAAGTTAAATAACTGCATAGTATGACCACTAAGAGAGAAAATAAAAGGACAGGGACTTGATTTTCTGTGAGATTTTCTTTTATTCATTGCAGACAACACACTTTCATCTTTCTTTAGTAGAAAAAGTTTAACCTCTTAAAACTTTTATGTTAGTGTTGCTTCTATTCTTGTCATGGATTTTTTCTTGCAAGGATCATAATAGAATATTGCAGCCTACTTTTGTGTACACCAAACTGGCCAACAAACAACAACTCTTTAATATGCAAATTGAGAGAAAAGAAATCAAGTTGCCATCATTGACAATCAATTTGGTAATGCTCAACAAGATCTCCCATAACAAGTTAATTAGAATCTTACTAATTTTCAGGCTCAAGTATAACATTGAAGCTAAAGTCATTCCTTGGAGTGAATGACTTCTTGAGTTGTTCTGTCGTTTGGGTCGTGCTTATCTTCCAGTCCTTTTCATCTATGTTTTCCTGGTATTGGATGATCAAATGTGAAAATAAGTTCATGTTCATGACACCCATATATTAAGTGGTAAAAATCACTTGCCTTTGATAACCCGTTCTTCCCCTAGCATCTGAACAAGGAAGTCCTTTGGGATCTGCATGCATTTGCTAACAGGGTTATCTTTGAGGAAGAAGCAAAAAAGATAATGATCTATGGATGGCCTTTCTTTTCTTTTCTTTTGAGGGCTATGTAATTTTTGGGTATGATATTTGATAAAAAAATCTAATCATTTGACTAATCAATGCTTACATTTTTATTATAGTGTTAGTAACCAAATTGCAGATGAAAGAATAAATAATTTACACATGAAAAGATAATAAATAATAATTCATGTGAAGGAAACCAAGAAAAAATATAATAATTTATACACGAAGATCCCTTAGCAACCAATTCTTGAGTTGGGGTTGATTTTGACATGTCCTGAGATGAAAAAAAAAATATAGTTAGAACATAGCCTTTGTAAACATCACAAGGCAGCCGGGAATTGGTGATGAAACCAAAATAAGATTAATAAAAAGTTAAACCAAAGAGATAGTAGTATTACCAATGTTGGAAGACATTCAGTGGCATGCTTCCCTACAACCAAGATTCAATTGTAATAAATTAACTTAAGATTCAAATGAAACAACTACATATGAAGCAGTAAAGTTCTTAGTGCATGAAGACAGTAAATAGAATATGTGAGTGAAACTGAATTTGGTTGATACAAATGTAAGCAAACAATTGTGATTGATTCACAGTGTTGACATGCAAGAATGTTTGTGCAAGTTAGGCAATGACTTTTGCCTTATCTTGATCAAAGAGATGAGAATCCATCACAAGGCAGACAGTAGGTAGGCAAAAGATGAGGTAGGAAGTGAGTGGAAAAGAAAGTTATGAGAAGAAAGAAAGTGATAGAAATGTATATGAATGAAGGAATTGATTATTGAACTAAGAGAGGTATTTAGGCAATGGTTGAAAGGAAACAGACGAAGGACACTAGGGTTATGGTGTTTATGGACCCACAATTACAGTGTCTTAAATAGCAGAGGAAAATGATCTCACATAGTGATCTTCACTACCAATTCTTTTAGACGCCTTATGATTGTTCATCTCGTGATTTGGTTGATTCCAACTCTGTTCATCTTTGTATTATTTTACTATTTTATAACAGATAGCAGGGAGGGAATGTTGGGGTGACATGGACACCCCAATTCTATCATTCACACAGAGCCATCGTGTAAGTTCTAGTTTTGGTCCATACATTCAATAAACTAATGGATGAGTCAAATTCAGCTCACAACGACACTTCAATTAGGAGTTAAATACACACTTTTGCATAGTTTTACACTGATGCACCAATTAAAAAACTGTTTAGTAGATGTAAAATATTATTATATTTGGAGTCAAATGCTCTGGTTTAATCAAGCATGATTGGTGTTAAACGAATCCTTGAATTATGTGAAATGAATTATGGAAGAAAGGAACATACTTGGTCATCCCATGCATGGTCCCTGTTGTAGATAATGGCTGCTCCAAGACTCCTAGCAGGTTAATGCCAGTTCCTATGATGGGAATCGTGGCCAAGTGGACCAAGAACACAACAAATCCAATGAGAAGTGGAGCCAAAATCTACAATTATATCACCATAAATTAACCACATTGGTGCCAAATTTGGAACACACCCATTTACAAACCAAGTTAATTGAATGAATGTAGTGTAAAGAGCACACATACAGGAACGTGAGAGTCTCTAGCGTTTCTCTTGGCATCAGTTGCAGAGAAAACAATGCAGACAAGAACAAAAAGTGCCAATAATCTCAACTCCAAGTCCATCGCCCTTGGTGTATCCAGAGTTCACAAAATTTGCTCCACCATGCTATGTACTGACGGAAACGATCACAATTGTTATTTCCTAAATCCAAGGAAAATGTTCAATAAAAAAATCATAAAGCTAAATCTCAGCGGTGTGAGAGCAAGATTGAAGACCTGGAGTGCGGAGCGTCCATCGACGGATAAAGATCCAAACAAGGGCAGACACTCAACAATTTGAACTCGTGGTAAGGTGCAACAAGGTGCTCGCGGAGGCTTGTGTAGAGGAAAAACTGATGCAGTTTAGGGTTGTGAACGAAAACTGTGAGTGTTGGTCGTGGAAGACGATTAAATGGAGGAGAAGAATGAATGGGTAATGAGGCTAGGGCGGGAGAAAAATGTACAAAGAAGGATTTGAGAACGAAAATAATGGTCCGAGAATTTAAGAAGAACCGTGAATCTGTACGGGGAAGATGAAACCTATTCGAAGAAAAGAAAAGTAGAAGTAAAAATATAAATAAAGGTAAAAAGTCTGAAAATATGAAAAGGATAACCGAAAAATCAAAATTTTACGTATTTTAACTAAGGTTTTGATAAAAAAAACCTCGTTAGTTAACTGGGGTTTAGAAAACCCTTGATAAGAATTTTTTTTCCAGAGGTTATTATAACCTCGCTTAAAGAACCCCAAGTAAAATTAAAATTTATTGTAGTGTGTCACCCCACAACAATCCATGGATGAGATTTGATTGTATGATGAAGGTTTGTTACTATGTCAGAGAGAAAAATCAATTAGTTTTATTTTATGATGTTCAGGTGCTAGAATAGGCGTGTGTTAGGTAGATATCCATTAGGCTCGGGTGAATTTCACTTTTCAACGAAATAAGGAAGCGCAGATTCATTTTTAAAATTGTGTTTCATTGCACTGATTAGGACCGATATGGGAAGAGATATGGGAAGACTGATATGAGGGATACACAAATTTTTTCATCCATGATAGAAGCAGAAGATTAACGAGTATCATTGGACATTTTACTATATTGCCCTTGTTTTGTGGTGGTGGTCGTGAGAGGTGTTGTGGTGGTGTTGTGATTGGTGTTGCGGTGGTAGCGTGAGTGGTGTTGCAGGGGTGGTGTGGAGAGTGGGATGGCACCGGTGTGGCAGGTGTTGCAGGAGTGGTGAGGGGGACCGGGATGGCACCGGTGTTGTGATTTTCAGAAAGAGGGATGGCACCGGTTGTGCCTTGTTTTCAAAGGGGCGACACCGGTTACGACACGTGTGTCATGGTTATATTTTTTTTTTTATGCATTTCCTTGTTTTGTGCAGGTGGACGTGGAGGAGTTGATTGAAGTCGTCGGAGCTGGCGGCTGCCGGAGGAGCTGTGAGTCTGCAGATGAAACTGGACAGCCGGATGTGCCTTGTTCGCCGGACGTGCTTCATGTTGATGGCACCCGTGGTGTCTGCGTCACATCTTCAGAAAAAAGAGCGTGGGGTGCGAGACCTGCATGCATTTCACCTTCGTTTCATCTGTAGCACCTGTGCTTAAATCCACTACCCTTGTCATTTTTCAATATTTGTCTTCTGTTGTGCTGAATATTTCTTGATGACTTGTGCAGCACTGGAGGGTCATGCTTTTCTAAAAGCATCTCGTAACTCTCTGAAACTGATGATATCGCAACTATAACATTTATATGTTTTGTAACCGATTACGTAACCGATTACATGTATATATATATATATATAATAAATTATATTAATAAATAATTAATATTTATATATTTATTTTGTTTATATTTATTTTAATATATATTTAATTAATAATAATTATTAAAAATGTATATAATAATCATTAATAATTAAAATATTATTAAAAATATAATAATTAATATATTAATATATAATAATTAGTAATATATATAAAATTATTATTATTAATTAGTAAAAGTATATAGTAATTAATAATAATTATCCTATTGTTAAAAATTAATAATATATGTAATTATTATTATTATTAATTTATATATATATATATATATATTATAATGATTATTATTATTATTATTTTAAAATTTTTTTTAAACTTTTTTTTTTTTTTTTTTTAATTTATATATATATATATATATATATATATATATATATATATATATATATATATTTTTTATTTATTTTTTTAATTTTAATTGTATAATTTTTTAAAGGGTTAAATATGTTTTTAGTCCCTCAAGTTTCAGTGAATTTTGGAATTAGTCCCTCTTCAAAACTTTATATCAATTTAGTCCTTCATCTTTAGAAATGCATGGATTTAGTCATTCTTACCAAATTTTATGAAGTTTATTTAACATTTTAAACGCATTTTATGATAATATTTGAGTTAATATTGAAGCAAAAATGTGTCAAACGGTGTAAATAATTCAAATACTATCATGAAATGCGCTTGAAACGTCAAATAAACTTAACAAAATTTGGTTAAAAGGACTAAATTCACGCATTCTTAAAGATGAAGGACTAAATTGGTCAAAAGTTTTGATGAGGGACTAATTCTAAATTTCGCTAAAACTTGAGGGACCAAAAATATATTTAACCCTTTTTTAAAAAATTAAATCGGATAAACTTGTTTTACATTCATAGTTTTTTTTATTTTAAAATTTTATACAATTTTAATATCTTTTTAATTTGTATTAATTAATTATAATTATTTTTAGATCATTAAATTATAAAATTATTCTTTTTTTTTCATCAAGGGTATTATGGTAATTTAATATTTATATCTATTTTACTAATTAATTTTATTTATCACATCAATCAAATTTCTCACTAACTTTCATAACATTTATCTCCAAATCCACTCATTTTACTCTCTAAATCCACTCAAAAAAACACAAAAATCCATCTACCCAAATTTACACAAATCCATCTTCACACTCTCCCCATATCTATTCCCTGAAAGAACACACCCTTAGTCTTAGTGTGTGTCTTAGAATGTATGTAAAGCCAAGAAAAGACCCTTTTAATCAGGTTCAATCAAATAATAAATCAATTAGATTGGTTTAGTTATGAACTTAATCTAATCAAAAGAAAATTGTAAAAACTAATAGTTTAATAAATTCAAATATTAATTGATTAGGATAATACATATTGAAACCTTGTTTATTTGTGTATTAATCAATTAATTATGGACATAGTTGATTAATCCAAAGCATTTAATCAATTAAGTAAATAATATAATCAATTAATGCAAATTGTTTTTAATTTTTTAGTTTTTCAAAGAAAGTTTTAATTAATTAAGTCACTAATATAATTGATCAATCTTGACAATTACTTAATTTTTCTTTAAATTTGTATCTTCTCTCATTTCTTTTTAACACTTTGACTTTCAAAAATCAAGAGTACATGAGTGAGAGAGATTTGAGGGACCTAGCATTGCATAAACGTTTATGTTCAAGAAGATTAAAGATTTGTGGATTTTTCTCTTGGTTATAAGTTTTGATTGTAATATCTTCATTTAGGTGATATCTTTCTTGTATCTTTGCTTTGTAATTTCATTATTTTCTCTATAATTTAACTTTATGGTGTGGTGTGTAGCATCACCGATTCTTGTAATTATTGAAAGAGTTCTTCAAGAGGTTTATTGCGTTTAGAGTTTAGGTTATGTAGGAGTTCTTGTAATTTGGCTTTATTTGATCTTTAGTGAAATTTTTAGCTCAAGTTGCTAGCAAAACATCGAAGATGGTTGAAAATTATAATGACCAACATATTGATTTGGAGTTTGGTGGGTGTTGGAAGAAAATCACCATGTTTATAAAATTTTGTGATTGAGATTTTTTGTCTCATACGACGTTTCATAATGTTGAAAAACAAGTGTTAACTGAGTATGAATAAACAAATGATTAAATGTATTTGTAAATGAAATTACATTGTAATCGAATACTAGTTGTTGATGTTATATGTATCACTGCATGTGGGATGTGGTGTCATGCAAATAACCATTTTCATTAAATTCATTTTCTTGAATTAAATGATTATGTCAATCATCCACACTGTTATCCATTTTTAATTATATTTTATGGTGCTAATAAGAATGGATTGGAGAATGCTAAATTGTTGCATAAATCGATAAGTCTGATGAAACTCTATTATGAAAAAAATGTCAAAGAAAGAATTGTCATACTTCTAAGATAAACATCAGTTTACCAAGCATATCACATTTTTGCAATAGGAAGTCCACAAAGATTGGTTGACATAAGTTATAAAGAACACGTGGATTTGAAAAAAAAACGTAATTTTGAGGTGATTAATAATCTCTTTTGATTGTAAGGAGTCAAATATGTTATATAATAAAGTAATTACATAAGTAGTTATTGATGTCCTATGTGTTAGAGAGACCACCATTAATAAGTAGTAATTGGTGAATATGCCAAAAAGTTGTAAAAATGTAAGCTCTCATTTGAACTTCACTCTAATGATTTTAAAAACAACCTTCTCATAGGTAAGAATTCATACCTATAGCAATATCTTCCGTAGCCAATGACTTAATTGTTGGAGAAATGTGTGTAATGTGATCCCAAGCTCATGTTTATGAAGTAATACACGAACTTTGATGTTTTTTTTTCAATGAGATCAAGTTTATCTAAAGCTCAATAAAAAATGTGTCAATAGAGCTAAGTTGCAATTGTATTTTGGAACATCAAATTAAAAAAAAAAAGTAAAAAGTTTAAAGTTGAAAAAGTATTTATTAACATTGGTATTAATATTCTTCACCCCTTTTTTTTGTAAGTTATTGTTCCATCACATAACATTTACATACTTTAATTTACTAAATTATCATAGGCTATGAAAAGAAAAAACCCACAATTTATCAACTACGAAATTAGAGTTTTGGTAAGCAATTTCATGGATAGATCAAATATCAATGTAGAAGTATGATGGAGACAAAAAGTACATGCATATGACAACCTAGTCGAATGCATGAACTCGAGTTTGAAAGAAATATGTTTCGTACAAGTTTTTTTACTTGTTAAAACATTTTTTGAAAGAAAAAAAATTGTGATTTCTTGAAGTCACTTATATTAAATATTGTGGGTTTTTTAATAATAATGTTTTTAGATTAGTTGAAGTCACTTATATTAAAAGTTTTTTTGTGAGATATTATATAAGATTATCGATGTTCATTCAAATTATTTTTTGTTGTTTCGACAATATTTCCTTTAATCATAATCATGCTCAAATAATTCAAAAGTTTGAAAAATGACTTTAGGAGATGATTATTGGTGATAAAAGAACTTTTTACAAAACGAATAAAGTTAATATTGCGCAATTTGTTAAAGAAATTTTGTTGGTTGATGATTGGTAGATTAAACATTTGGTCTCATTCTCCCTTTTTTCTTATTATAAAAGTAATTGGAATACCTGCTTCTATATTCTTTAAAAGAAAAAGATAATATCTAGAAAGTGAAAATAATATATATATATATATATATTAATGTTTTTTAAATAAATAACTTTTAATTTTGTAAAAATAACATTTAAAATACAAATCATTAACTTGAAAATCTAAATAGCTTTCGTAAAAGAGTGGTTTCACAAAATAAATATTATTCCTCTCCTTTGTTTTTTTTTTCATTTGACTTTTGGTTTCCTTTTCTATTTAACTTTTTTTTTCTATTTTATCTTTATATTTATATATTTGTAATACTATAGTCATTGACTTTGAAAATTAATAAAGACTTTATTTTGATGATGTACATGTAAAGACAATATTTATTTATAAAGTTTGCAAACATTTTAGATAAAAAGAAATATTTTATTGATGTCAACTTTAGAAAATAAAGATAAAATGACCTAGATAATTATATTCTTTTTCTTATTATAAAAGAAATTGAAATGCCTACTTCTACATTCTTTAAAGAAGAGATGATATCTAAAAAATGGAAATATTATATTATATATACATTTGAAATGAATCATTTTTATTTTTGTAAAAAAATATTTAAAGTACAAATTATTAACTTGGAAATCTAAATAGCTTTCATAAAAGCGTTAACATACTGGTTTCAGAGAATAAATGTTATTCCTCCTCCCCTGTTTGTTTTTTTTTTCACTTGACTTTTCGCTTTCTTTGCACTCAACCCTTTAGTTTATCTATTTTATATTTATGTTTATATATTTGTAAAGTTTTTTTTTCACTTGACTTTTCGCTTTCTTTGCACTTAACCCTTTAATTTATCTATTTTATATTTATGTTTATATATTTGTAATGTTGTAGATATTGTCATTGAGGTTAAAAATTCAAGAAGACTTTACTTTGATGATGGTCATGTAAATACAATATTTACTTATAAAATTTGCAAACGTTTAAGATAAAAAGAAATATTTCATTGATGTTAAAATAGATACAAAATCATGTTTAAAATATCGAAAAAATAAAAAGATAAAACTTATGTAGACAATTATATATTTTTCTTTTTATAAAAGAAATTGAATGCCTACTTGTACATTATTTAAAAAGATAAGATAATATCTAGAAAATGGAAATATTGTATATACATTTGAAAAATAATATATATATATATATATATATATTAACGTTTATGAAATAAATAATTTTAGTTTTGTAAAAATAACATTTAAAATACAAATTATTAGCTTGTTAGAGTGGTTTCACAAAATAAATGTTATTCTTCCTTTCTTCTATTTTTTTCACGTGACTTTGTGACTTTTGGCTTTCTTCTCCGCTTAACCCTTTAAATGCATGATTGAATCCAAGCGAGAACTTACGCTCTCACTTCGCAAATGTGCATGCATTCTCTCCCTCTCCATCACTAAGGTTAGCTTCTCCACTCTATTCTTTGCTCCCCTTCCATTATTTATCATTCACTATTTTGGATTCTGAGTTTTGTTTTGAAAAAAACACTTGAGATTTTGGACTCGTGATTCACTTGAGCTATATCATTTTTCAAGATCGATCATGTTTTGTTGAGTTTAATTTGTGACGATTGGGATTTCATGTTTTGTGTAAGTAATTAACAGTTTTAAAACAATTTTTCTTCTACTTGGAAATACTGTGTAAATTTGCCATTATTCTGTTTGGAAACCTAGTTTATGTGCTTTGGATTTCTTAAAGCCAGGAGTTGGATCATCTCATTGTAGCTCTTAAACTGATTTCATTTTGTGCTTATATAAGATCTTTTTATTTTTTTCTGATGCAGCTCATGGCCAGTGTGAAACGTTTTGAGGGATATTCTGGAAGCACTCGAAAATGTTCTGATGGAGCTGAGAAAGACGAAAATGAAAATTATTCCGATATTAATGGAAAATATAGCATACCAAATTGCATTGCTGTGCTGAAAAGATTAAAGAAGGAGTCTTATTCTATGAGTGACTTAGAATATGGTTTTGCTTTAGAATCGATTAAAGATCCTCAAAATAGAATCATAATTATGAGCTTACAAGATTCAATGAAAGATTTATCTTGTTGGAATTACTACAATTATAGGGTAAATGAACGTCGAGATTTACGTTGAGATTTGGTTTTATGTTTATCATTGGAATGTCAAACACTGTGACTCTGAAGTACAATTTGTGTTTGTGATCTTGGTATAACCTTTATGTTATGATCATTTGAATTATTACAAATGACTATTAGTATTTTGTAACGTTATTAATTTTTTTTTACTTGTTTCATTCATCTCTACTATTCAAACCTCTTTGAATAGACATTAAATATAGGTGGTTAGTAATGGTATTGGAAATCTGTTACATTTATTGTTTACTTGTTACCATTAATTATTTAGATTCTAATTTTTTTCATCCTTTTGGTATTCCCATTGTAATGGTATTGGAAAACTGTTACATTAATTGCTTATTTATTGGAATTAATTATTTAAAAATAACTTCTTTTACCCCTTGGTATTCTCAATGTCTTTTTCTTCTATAACCAAGAGATTACCTTTTGGTATTCTTAATCAGAATCAATCTTCTAAGTCCTCAATAGAAATGTGAATATCGCATGAAATCATCCGAATTTGGATTTTAGTTTTTTTGTGCAATTTCTTTTTACTCATATTAAAATATACTGATTTCAATATTTTAAAATAAATTAAGTAAAATTTAATATATAAAAATTAATATATTTCTAATAAAAACCTGTATTAAGTAATTATAAAGTGTATATTTGTAATAAAAACAAATAATTTTGAAATATATATATATTTTATATATTATAAGAAAGTTAGAGACAATTTATCAAAATAAATTATTACATATTTAAAAAAAAGATACTATTAAAATTACTACATTATCTGTCTTCTTTTATTGACAAATGTTACAAAAATTAATTTTTTCAACATTTTAAAATTTTGGTATAAAAAGAACCAAATTCAAATCATACAAAAATCAATTTGATTTCACTTATTTCTTTATTTATAATTTCAACTATAATATTATTATAATTTCTAATATTTTTATAAGAATTATTATTTGTAATAATTATTATAAATATAGTAGTAAAATTCAATATATAAAAATTAATACTTTTAATAAAAAGATGTATTAAATAATTATAAAGTGTATATTTGTAATAAAAACAAATAATTTTGAAATATAAATATTTTATATATTATAAACAGGTAGAAATAGCTTATTAAAGTTACTTGTTCCCATTCATATTTTTTGACATTAAGTTCGAATTCTTTTCATATTCTTTGATATTAAGTTCTTATTCTTTCCTCAAAATATGTTTAAAGAACAATTGGATTTGAAAAATAATGTTAACTCGTAAAATATTATGTGATACGTCATATCCTTTAAGTAGACAATTAAACTTTATAATTATAAGAACGTGGTTGAGAAAGTAGATAATTAACTCGTTTTAATAGATAACAAGGTGGGATGGAGTTTTCCCGCAGCCGGACTGGTCTATGTTGTCTGGATAATAAAATTAAATTGTACGAAAAATTATACGTTTTTTATATTAAATAGAAAGATAAATATTTCATGGCAATAAGGATTTGTAGTTATTAAATATATGTAAGTATAAGATTTATTAATTGAATATTCAAATAGATTTGTGAACCTAATGATTATGATTAGTGATACTCATAATTTAAATAAAGACATTTAAATAGTCTTGAAAAATCAAGATTTAAAAAGTATAATTATTATTTTGTTTTCAATGAATATTTTATCCGTTACATTTAAATTCCTTTTTTCTTCTTTAGACACAATATCTCTGTGTATTATGTTATTTGGGATGAGCTAAAATACGGCAGATCAAAAGCAAGCTAACTCACATCACTCATATTAATTTTTAACCAACATTTCTTGAGAAAATATTTATTGTTTTTTTCAATTGGATATTTGCGCTTTTATTTTATAATAGAGTTTCTTATTTATTAACTAATAAGAAATTGTGTGAACTCTAAATTTATTATAATTAGTATAAAAACTAACATTTTTTTTTTATCATTTAGTAAAACAAACACAACAATTAATGCCTATGAGAATTAATATATGCAAAAATAGAAGGAAGAAGTTATTGGGAGGAAGATTTAAAAATCCTCCAATTTTCTCTCAATGTTGAACCTTCTCGACCTATAACCGGTGATATTGATTTTTATTTGTGTAACTATGACAAATGAAAATCTAAACTATCATCATCGATCAAATTTGACTTATACAGAGCATAGGAATGCAAATTCGAGTCATATTTAATAATCAAGTGAAGCAAAATTACCTAAAATGGATGATTTAACGAACTCTTTAGAAACATGTTTGAGTAGTATTGAACTTGAATTTAAATCTTACAACAAACATTTAATAAATTGATGTCGATGCATGTAAAGTTCAACAAAATTAATATCCAAATATTTAAGTGTATGTATAGGTTAAATTTGTTAGACTCAAAGCAATTGTATGCTAACTTGGTAGAGTAATGTTCTGCGTATAACAGAGACAATGCAAATGCAAATGGAAGAGAAAAAAGACTTTGTATATTCAACTTACTTGAAAGATAGTACATCATAGGTTTTTAGACACCTTTCACAGAAGGTAACTTACCATAATAGAAAAACAAATTACTTTTAATTTTACTTAACTAATACTCCTCCTTAAACCAAAAGTATTAAAGACACAAATCTCCTCTCTAAGAAACTTCAACCTCTCATTCTTCAAGGCTTTTGTCATGATGTGCACAAGTTGCACTTCCGACCTGCAGTGTTCAACAATCAGTTTTCCACTGGACACTTGCTCATGGATGTAATGAAACCTTGTTTCAATATGTTTGCTTCTACCATGAGAAGCTCGATGCTTTGCTAAGTTTATAGCAGACTTAGTATCAGTTAAAAGTTTCAATTTACATGTCCGTTGCACCTTTAATTCGTTCATTAGGTGGCATAATTAATTTGCCTGGAAGGCTACATCTGATGTAGCAATATACTTGGCCTCACAAAGATGAGAGGGCCACCACTGGTTACTTGATAAAGTTGCAAGAGATTGGTGCTTTTCCAATAAAGAAAATAATTCTAATAGTGCTCTTTCTATCACTTTTGTCTCTACACTAGTCCGCATCAGAATATCAACCGGTTCATTAAGTAATTCGTAGGTAAAATCATATTTCCTACGAATTTTGTGACTTATCTGTGAATATTTACTGTAGATAATATTTTTTTTTTGTAGTTTCATAAAAAAATTTATGGGGTTTCACAGAATAAATATTATTCCTACCCTTTGTTTTTATTTTTTATTTTATTCACTTGACTTTTGGCTTTCTTTTTCTCAAAACTCTTAAATTTATCTAATTTATCTTTATGCTTATATATTTGTAATATTGTACATATTAGTATTTCCAAACATTTTAGATAAAAAGAAATACTTTATTGATGTTAATGGATACAAAATCTTGTTTAAAAAGCTCGAAAAAAATCAAAAGATAAAACTTAAGTTACGTAGACAATATTATATTCTTTTCCTTATTATAAAAGAAATTGAAATACGTACTTCTGCATTCTTTAAAAAAATGATAATTTAGAAAATTAAAATATTATATATATATATATATATATATATATAAACGTTTTTGAGAAAAATGATTTTTAGTTTTTGTAAAAGTAACATTTAAAATACAAACTATTAACTTGGAAATCTAAATCGCTTTCATAAAAGCATTTATAGTAGTTCTGCTTAATAAATGTTATTCCTCCCCTTCGTTTTTCTTTAATTTTTTTTTTTACTTGACTTTTCCCTTTCTTTTCCACTTTACCCTTTATTTTATGTTTATGTTTATATATTTGTAATATCATAGACATTCTTGTTATTGACATTGAAATTTAAAAAAAGACTTTATTTATTTGATGACGTGCATATAAAGACAATATTTAGTTATAAAGTTTGTAAATATTTTAGATAAAAAGAACTATTTTATTGATGTTACCTCTAAAAAATAAAGATAAAATCGATACAAAACCATGTTTAAAAAACTCGAACAAATCAAAAGATAAAACTTTAGTTACCAAGACAATCAAGCTCTTTTTCTTATTATAAAAGAAATTGAAATTACTACTTCTACATTCTTTAAAAATAATAAGGTAATAACTAAAAAATGAAAATATTATATATTCATTTGAAAAATATAGCATATATATATTTTAACGTTTTCGAAATAAATAATATTTATTTTTTGTAAAAATAACATTTTTTTTTTGTAAAAATAACATTTAAAATACAAATTACTGACTTGGAAATCTAAATAGCTATCATAAAAGCGGTTGTAGTGGATTCACAAAATAAATGTTATTCCTTCCACTTACGTTTGGGTTTCTTTTCCATTGAACCCTTTAAATGCATGATTGAATCCAATGGAGTTCTAACGCTCTCACTTCGCAACTCTGCATTCTCTCACTCTCTCTCTTTCCATCTCTCAGGTTAGGTTCTCCATTCTATCAAGTTTGTAATTCACTAATTTGAAATCTCTGAGTATTTGGTGTTATGTTTTTCCTTAGTCTTCAAAATATAATGTACTTTGATTTTTATTTTTTTACAGTATATTTTACATCATCATTACTGTATTTTGAAAAGGAAAGTTATTTAAATTCTTTTGTGATGAATGACAGGTCATGACCGGTGGAGAAAGTTTTGAGGAATATTATGAAACTGAGGATGATGAAAAGGAAAATTATTCCGATGTAAATAGAAAATATTCCATGCAAAATTGCATAGATGTCCTCAAAGAAACATATAATCATATTGGTACCGTGGAATTTGGGTATACTATAGAATTGATTAAAAATCCTTAAAATAGGATCATAGTTATGAACTTAGAGATGCAATTCATGGTTTGGTTGCTTGGATTCATTATGTATATCATATATCGGTTAATTAGTTAGGTTTAGATTCAGTTTTTTTATGTTAATCATTGCTATGTATGTCAAACATTGTGACTCTGACGTACAATTTGTGTTTGTGAACTTTATAATTTTTGTGTTATGTTATGAATTTGAATTTTTATTGAGAATATTGGTATTTATTTTTGTTTTTATTATTTCTTCCATTGATGACTAATAAATATAGTTAGTAATGGTACTGGGAAAGTGTTACATTAATTGTTTGTTTTGACATTTTCATCATATTCTTTCTAAAATAATATGTTAAAAGAACTGTGTATTCGTAAAATAATGTTGACTTAAAATTTTGTGATTTGTCATGTCCATAAATTAAACAATAAAACATCGTAATTGTAAGAGCGATAGTGAGAAAGAAAATAACTTTTTCTATAACCCTTCTTTTCGGCAGTTGTGTGGGTGACTTGATTTGCTAACACACGACACACCCCTTAACGAATTCAATCACGTCTTTCTTCATTCTTTTCCAAAAAAAATTATCACTTAGGTGCCCATAAGTTCTATGTATTCCAGCATGACCAACAATGAGTGTGGCATGAAATTCCTTCAAAAGATTGTTTAAGAGGGGATTGGTCAGAAATATAAATCTTGTCGTGATAGAGTAGGATTCCTTTAACAATTTTAAATCCTGAATGCTCCTCTGGCCAGCAAAGCACACTTTGGTACAATTGTTTAAGAGTTGAATCTGAATTGTAAGCCTCTTGTATTTTTGTAACCAACTCACATTGTGGTACTGTCAATCCCATCATCTATGGTGAACTTTCATTGACCCTACTCAAGGCGTCGACTACCCTATTAGCTGCCCCAGGTTTATATACAATTTCATAAGTGTAGCCGAGTAACTTTGACAAGTAATATTGTTGTTCAGGCGTTTGCACCACTTGGGTCATCAATTCTCGAAGGCTCCTCTAATCTGGATGAATTATGAATTTTCTGCCCAAGAGGTAAGTGCACCACCTTTTTACCGCAACAGTGATTGCATGTAATTCTCTCACATAAGTCGAAGATGAGAGAAGCTTTAAGCAAAATTTTTTACTGAAATAACAAATGGGATGGTTATTCTGCATCAAGACAACTCCCATTCCTTGACCCGACGCATCCGTTTCTATTATGAAATCCTTCTGAAAGTCAGGCAATGTTAACACTGGAGTACGGGTCATAGCTTTCTTCAATTTATCAAAAGCTTGTTGTGCTTCTTCGGACCAAATAAAAGAATCTTTCTTGACCAAGTTGGTGAGAGGAGCAGCTATTGAAGCATAGTTCTGAACAAACTTTCTATAAAAACCAGTCAGTCCCAAAAACCCACGCAATTGTTTAATAGTGGTAGGTGTTGGCCAAGCAAGCATTGCACGAATTTTTTCTGGATCTGGACCAACGCCCTCCCTGGATATTATATGGCCCAAATATTCTATTGATTCCTGGGCAAAGAAGCACTTGTTTCGCTTGAGAAAAAATTGGTTAGTCAAGAGACATTGAAAAACAATATCCAGGTGAGAAATATGATCTTCTAATGACTTACTATATACTAGTATGTCATCAAAGAAGACTATCACAAACTTACGCAAATAAGACTGAAACAGTATGTTCATAGTCGACTGGAATGAAACAGGTGCATTACACAACCCGAAACACAACCCGAAGGGCATTACTAAAAATTCATAGTGCCCTTCGTGCGTGCGAAAGGTAGTTTTTGAAATGTCACCTGCGTTCAATCGGATCTGGTGGTACCCAGAGCGTAAGTCTAGCTTCGAAAACCATTGTGATCCATAGAGCTCATCTAGCAGTTCTTCAATGGAGGGAATATGGAATCGATCTTTTACTGTAATTGCGTTGAGAGCTCTATAATCAACATATAACCTCCATGATCCATCTTTCTTTTGCACTAGCAAGACCGGGGAGGAGAAAGCACTGTTACTTCGCTGTATAATTCCTTCAGCCATCATCTCTTTGATTTGACGTTCAATCTCCTATTTTTGAAAGTATGGATATTTGTAGGGTCTGACATTCACCGGATTTGACCCTTCCAAAAGGGAATGTGGTGATCGGTTGCTCGAACAAGAGGAAGGCCTCGTGGTTCCTCAAACAATTAGGGATATCTATTCAACATTTTCTCAATTTCTGGTTCAGCAGGAGGTTTAGGAAGCCCCTCTGATTGGGAGAGCAATTGTAATTGAAAATATTCTGCTATGCCATCAGTAGAAATCATCCTCTTGATTTGATGTATAGTTGCTTCTTGTGGCGTTGTCCGGTGTTGGCCTTTTAGTTCCACCACTTTCCCTTCTTTGATGAACTTCATAGTTAGATGTTCATAATCAGTCAAGACTGGCCCCAATGTCGTGAGCCATTGTACCCCTAATACGATCTCAGCTCCACTTAAGGGTAACACAAACAAATCAACCAAAAATTGGTGAGGGCCCAATTGTAATGATACCTGTTTACAAACGGTTGAACATGCTAGCTCCTCTCCATTTCCTACCAAGACGTGAAATCCTTGAGCTGGAGTCACTTGGAGGCCCAAAAATTTTGCTATGCGAGCTTGGATGAAGTTATGCGTGCTTCCACTATCCACCAGTACTGCAACTGGGGACGCATTAACGTGGCCCAACACTTTGAGAGTTTGGGAAATTGAGTGGCCCATCAATGCATGTAAACTGATTTGGGCTGCTGTTGTATCCGGAGGTTCGGGTGGGTTATTAGGGGTCGGGTCATCTATATGGAGGAGACTCAAGTCAAGCTCATCCATTGCCGGGTCGTCCGGTTCAGCAATCAACAACATGAATTCCCGCTTGCATTTGTGACCAGGTCGATACCGCTCATCGCAATAATAACATAGGTTCTTCTCACGACGACTTTGGAGCTCCGCAGGAGAGAGTCGTTTGACGGCAACTAAATTAGGGTTCGATTTGGGTTTGATGGGTAAAGAGTTTACGCTCTGGGTGGTGTAAGAGAATGGGTTAGTGTTGGTTGTGGGTTTCGTGGTGGAGGTGGAAGGTCGGGAATAACGGTTTGTGGGTGAAGTTTCGATGAACTTTTCTTCTTGCAATTTTGCCAGACTTATGGCCTGAGACAGTGAAATCGGTTGGAAGGCTTGCACCTCTCGTCGGATTTCAGGTTTAAGTCCCGACACAAAACAACTGAGGAAAAACGGAGGGGGCAACCCCACGATCCGGTTTGCAAGAGATTCAAACTGATTTTGATATTCACGGACAGTAGAAGTTTGGCAAAGCTTGAACAAGGCTCCCCTTGGGTCTTCGTAATGTGACGGTGCAAATCGAACCTCCAAAGCATGAAGAAAATTCTGCCAAGTTGAGATGAGTTTGTTATCATGCATCCACTGGAACCAAGAAAGGGCTTCTCCTTCCATGGAAAAAGCAACCATTTGAAGTCTTTGATCTTCTGGAGTCCTATGATAGTCAAAAAACTGTTTGATTTTGAAGATCCAAGCTAATGGTTCAGAGCCATCAAATCGGGGCATATCTAATTTCAGAGAGGTTCGAGTAAAGGGTTGAAGGGTAGAGTCATTTGTTGCGGAATCTCCAGATGCGTTTCGAATCGCAACTTGTGCTTCCAAATTGGCCATACGAATACTCATTGCTTCCTGAAATGCTTTCTGGCTCTCAAGCAGTTGAAGAATGGCATCCATTTTTTCCTCGCTCTTTGATGGTGCCATGAGCGCTCTCAATGAAAGCACCAAATGCAATGCCTATTTTGCAGGTTAGGCTTCCTCCTGCAGAAAACAAAATAAGGAAAAAAGCAATGCTGGATAATTCTCCCTTTTATTTATGAAGAACCTATCATACATATAGTGCTCTCCATATGCTTCCATAACAGAGAAAGATATCTATGAAAGATTCTAACAACCTGAGAAAATACTAGTTTGCCCTTAGACTCAAAACATTTACTTCCTTCTGCCTTTAACACTGCAGTCATAGTCATTTAGATGTTTAGGTTTGGTGTTGTTACGTTTGGGCCTGCTCCCTGCTATTGGGCTGCTCACTTTGGTTGCTGCACTGTCATAATCTTCTGCACTGTCATTTAGATGCACCCCTTCCTAGCATCCCCACATTCCCCACTAGCCATGACCACCACAAAGTTAACATCATTAACATCAGGCCCCTCTTCACCACCAGCCTCACCCGCATTTTATGTCCATTCAATAAACTCAATAGGTTGCATTGTACTAACCACGTATTCTACATAAATTTGGACCTCTTCTTTCTTTCGGCATATGGACACAATTGCAGTGCATCATTATCTGCAACCACAAACAATTTCTTCGTCACAATTTGAGTTGAGTTATATGCCGTAGAGTGGTAGTTGTCGATTTATGTTGAAACTTCTGGTGGCCAACAAATTTTACCTTTCAAAGTCAAAATTATCGTAGTCCTAAACGTGCGTTTCACTTATTCAAAGTAAAAAATAAAAAATTATACTACAAATTTTTAATTAATAGAACATGTGTCAATGATGTGTTAGTACAAGTGTCAACAAATTTGCCATTGATGTGGAATGGCTTTTGCCACACAAAATGATTTTTAATGCCATTCACAAATAAGGACAAAAACAAACATTTTGAAAGCGTAGGGACCAAATGATGATCAAGTTTCAAGTAGGAACCATTTCTAAAATCAACTGAAATTACAAAGACTAAAAACATATTTTTCCTTTTAAACAAAACAAAAATTGATGTACATTAGGCTGTAACTTTGAGTTTGATGAAACCATTGTATGGCTTAAAGATCCTTCAATTAATAGAAAACACACATTAAAATGTTTAAATTATAAACACATGTTTATATAAATAGTTCAAACTTAATTTAGTATATATTAGCATCAAAACTTATAAAGGGACTATTGAGATTAGATTATACAAATGGACAACATATATAGGTCTAAGATCTAAACATTGAGATATCAAATTTATCTGAACATTGAGATACCAAATTTATTTAACTTGTGACCATGAAAGACTTGTTAACTTTCATGATCTTAAAAGACAAAATCCACTATGTTTGTTTATAGAATTATCACTTCTTAATACATAATCATGACAGTTAAATAAATTTTGTTTCTTCTCATCTCCTTTCATAAACTCCTACCACCGTGATCAACAAAGTGCACAAAAATAGACATAATGGAGAACTGGAAATCTTTCATAATAAACAAGTCCTTTTACTAGTATATCCGGTGCATCATCACAATCCATATCATAAACACAATCTCTCCTAAGAATATATGCTTTTTTTTTAATTTACATTTTCGATCATTATATTTAAAATTAATTTATTTGTATAATTTAAATTTTATAAATACATATTTTGTTTTCTATTTTATATTAAACAAACCGTTAGACCTAAACGTCAACGGCGATTTAAAATATATCTCAAACTTCACCTATGTGGCTCATTGAAATAATTTGAATTATTAATTTTTACAAATATTGTTATGTCCAAAATAAAAAAAATTAATTAATAACCTAACAAGGTTATAGATAATTACAATTTTTTAAAAAATAAAAATTTTATGAACAAAAATTCTAAAAAATTATGAACAATAAATAATTACAAATTAAAATCCTAAGAATATTATTTAGTAAAATATAGCATAAAGGCAAATTAAAAGTATTCCGAAAATTTTACATTGTTGTATACATATGACTTTATTTTGACAAATATGACTTTTCAAAGATAAGGAGAGCTCATTTTGTTGACTCATGTAAATAAATGTTTTTCTATATACAGATGGTCAAACTTACTTG
>Ga0214542_1005106_pt1 | contig 25359 bp, 20 predicted proteins | sample CNSS1metaG_FD_160096 | JGI IMG/M metagenome (GOLD analysis project Ga0214542, IMG submission 160096) | Root nodule microbial communities from cowpea collected in UCLA plant growth center, Los Angeles, California, USA - CNSS1 | ecosystem: Host-associated > Plants > Roots > Nodule | place: USA...
GTTCGTTGGGAGACGACTTAGGGTTACTTTACCCTTTCTATTTTCTTGACTACTATCTTAGCAATACTGAAGTTGCTATAGTTTAGTAGTATTAATTTGATCGCGTCAACGACAGCGTTATCACTTACCCTTGCACTTTGTGGTCTTGTCTTGCATTCTTCTTTTGTGATGATTACCATTCTGGTGGGAGCAAATGGAAATGCAGATTTAGAGGCCGCTTCGAAGGATGAGAAGTCCATAGTTAGAGTTGTGAGATTAAGGTAGTTGAATGAATGACTAGTACATTTGATATAGGATAAACTTTAAAATTGTTGTTGTTGTTTATTGTATAAATAATATATTTTTATAGTCCGAACTTTTAAAGGATTATATTATTATACTTTTTATTTCATAAATCTGTCTTTGAATATTATTGTAAAATGTTTTATTTTATTAGTTTTATACTACTAATTACAACCCATATAAACAAATCATTGTTCAAATTTTTAGAGTTCAATAACGAAAGAACCAAGGGCACGTGAATGGAAAAAAAAAGGAATACTTGTGCTAAATGCACTTGACTAAAAATATAGTTTTTCTAGCAAGAGCTCTTTTAGTGAAAAAATTGTTTCTAAGTCAGTATATTTATATATCTTTAGGGTAAACTTTAAATGTATTTTGAAGCCCATTGATATTTGTAATCCCATAAAACAACATTCACCGGAAAGAGATACATTAACTATTTAACTATTGACAATATTGAAACTCACCTCAACATCAATTTCTCCTTAAAATCGATTCATGTCCAAAAATACTCAAATCTGACGTTAAGAGTATCTAATACTTTTAGAGAGATTAATTATTTGTTAATAAATAACTATTTTTTATGGTTCTAGGTGCCAGTTAAATTCTTTTTCACCCACACACCTTCGTTACTTTTGTAATTTAACAGCTATAAACGAATAACTTCCTCAAATAATTAATTTGTAAGAAAATGAAATGTAAAGCTTGTGACTCTTTAAACCATAAGAAAAACACATTGAATATTTAAAAAAAAAAAACATAAGTAACACACGTTACCTTTAAACCAATTTAAAAAAAGAAAACACATTGAATATTTTTAAATAAAATAAAAACAAATTAAAATTAAAATTAAAACATTAAAAAATCACATTAAATTAACTCAAGAATATTGAAATCAAAAATACTAATTGAACATAAAAAAAAAAAAAAAAAAAACAAAAATAAAAATTAAACAAAAAAAAAAAAAAAAAATCATACATATTGAAGTTTTAAGACTTTAAAGTTTTAAATAAATAAAAAATGATGTTATTGACATGGATAACTCGAATCTTCCATTCCATTCCATTCTCATAAACAAAAAAACTAATAAGTAAACCTTTATTAAAAGGAGCATATACATTATATATATTATCTGTATGGTTTGAGTGGTACAGTAAGGAAGAATGGGTTGTTGTAGAATTGAGGCAGTGGTTATACTGTCACTCATGCTGGTGCTTCCAAATGCAGAAGGATGGGGAAAAGATGGGCACGCCATTGTATGCAAAATTGCTCAGGTTTCTCTCTCTTTTATCTGTATCTTGTGTTCCAACATTCCATTTAGTGTATCACTAAAATCTTTCTTTGGGTTAAAATTTGAATTTGCAGGCTCGCCTCGACACTGCAGCTGCAGAAGCTGTGAGCAAATTGTTGCCCAAATCTGCAGAAAATGACCTGGCTAGTCAGTGTTCATGGCCAGATGATGTGAGAAAGGTGATTCCTTGGTCTTCCGCCTTGCACTTTGCTGATACTCCCGACTCCGTTTGCAGTTACGACCACACCAGTAAGTTGCTTTTTCCTCTCAAATCTTTCAAATATTTTCTTCATCATTCTTTAGACAAAATGCAGATCTTACCTCGAAGTGATACTTTATCTTATACATTTAAATTAAACTTATGCGTCTGAAAGTGCCGAAGATGCCTGTAAATGGGCCTATAAAGATGCCACTGAAGGTGCAGTACTTGATGGTAAGCAATGAGAGATTTGATAGTTATGAAAAAATTTCTTTTATCGATTTTTCTTTTTTTTCTAACTACAACATGAAAATGCACTCTGCAGATGAATACTTCTTGTCTCGTTTTCCGATAGTGAATTTGCGGTTAGCTCAAGGAGGAGTTCGATTGGCTGCAGCTCTTAATCGTATTTTTAACACCAAGTATGCAGCGGAGATGTAGTGTGATTGGATCATGATGGTTAATAAAATGATTTGAACGGTGAAACATTTTATATTTATTTTAAACGGTGAATCAAATCTTGTTAAGAAATTGTTATTATTATACTATAAAAACACTACAAGAAAATTTAATTATAATTAGTGTTCAATCAGCGAAAATAACAAATAACGAACGCTAACAAGTAATTAGTCTCTACCTTGTGTCAGTAGAAAAAAGGACTCTTTGCCTCCACTAAATACGGAAAAGGTAATAGTATGAACTAAACTCATATTTAGGAGACAATATAAATTTAACATTAATTTATTATGAGAATGTAACATTAACTTAGTCAACTCAAAAACAATAAAATTTAATTATTTATTAACAAACATTAACCACCAATGCCCACACATAGTTACAAGTATTGGCAACCGAAACCACCACCCACTTCACAAGAAAAGAGAGTCTCGACGTTATAATGGAGGGAGGTGCAAGGGAATTCACGACGCAAGGAAGGAAAAATGGAGTGTGAAATTAGGGTTTTAGAATTTTGATTAAATTTTTAGTAAAGGATAAAGTGGAGATATCATAAATTATAGGGCGTGCAAGAAGAAATGCCCCAAATCCAATTTTTATTGTAATTTGAAATTCAATGCCTATGAAACAACTCTTAAATAAGCCCAATTCCAAATGAAAGTGTGATTTGAATTCATGATTTGGTTATCAAATTTAATTTAAAATGAAATTCCAATTGCAGTATGACAATTGGTGTTTAACCTAATGAGTTTGAATTTGAAATGAAAATTGGCCAAACAACCCAAAAGCCTAATAACCATAAACCCACACTCAACTCTCAAATTGCTGTCAAAACTTTAGAAAACCCTAGCTAGTGAAACCTTTTCCTTCTCAATGACCTTCCACTTCAACATTGGGAACCTTTACCTCAACCAACAAAGCACCTCTTATGCCTCTCACCAACACTTTTTCAACGACCTTCCATTTCAACATTGGGAACCTCGTTTGAAACACAAGTTGTCAAATATTATGTTTCTCCATGTATAAAACTCACTTACGCAAACATGAGTTCTTACCAGGTTTAGGATATTGTCACTTCACATATGAACAATCATGTTAGGACCAAATGAATTAGGGTTTGAAATGTCACGTAAAGGAAAAAACTCCAACACCCAATCAGCTCATCCAAGACACCACTTCTTTTGCTTCTCACAACACTAAGGGCTTCTGCTTCTCAGTGGTCAATATACTGATCACGCAAAGATGGTTATACAATAGACTCACAAGAGGATGGGAATATTGTGTTATTTTGTTGGAAAATTATATTCCAGAGACAGAGACAATATATATATATATAAATATATATATATATATATATATATATATATATGAAAAAGAAGCTAAATTAGTTTGAATGTAAGAGAAAAACAGAAAGAATACGAAAAAGTGAGATGAATGAAATTTTAAGTTACCAGTGTAATATCCAATTTTAAGTTAAATGTATGTCACTAATATTATAAAGGATTACCAAAAGTAATGTCTGTTTATTTCAGACTCGTTGACTTTAGCAATATCAATAATCACACTCAAAAATTTAAGAGATTTCAGTTAGTATACATCGTATTGCTGTGTTTAAAAGAATCTGTTACATACCATCAATTCTTTTATAAGCTACCCGATATCATCATATAAATTAAACTGCACATAACCAGGTGGTACATGGTTGCAGGAGAATGATAAATGTTCAGTTAAATTGAATCTGCACTTTGCAAAAAGTAAAATTATCTGTTTAATGGGGCAAGCAGAGATTACGTGAGTGTTTAGGTATCAGTTGACAAAGGTTCCAATGACTGTCAACGGAAGTGAACTAATCAACCAACGAAGTTGAACATATTCAGTGAAGAGGAATGTTGTTCCAAGCATGTACAACAAAAATTTTAAGTATGCAATCCGCATAAAACGAAATAAAGGCTATATTGCTAAAAATCACCTTCTGATCAGTTTCAGCATTATTGGATCTGGAAATTTCCATCTATAACATTTCAATTCTTCACTAAGTTCACGTTGTGTTTATAATTGAACAAGCATGGCAGCAATTTCCCACAGGGCATTTTGTCAAACACCTGAAGAAACTAAGGATACAGGGACATGGAAAAATGCTTCAAGCCTGTAATTCCTCCCCCCTCTTTAAATTAGGCCAGACAAGGCGTACAGATTTAGAAAAACAAGAAAACTGAAAACACATTTGTTCTTTTTCAGCATCATGAATTTAATATTCTTATACTTTAAAACTTCATTGGTGGATCCATTACAGAGCACCGTTACCTCCTTCCCACTCACAAGCTAAAATAAAGGCCAGCACTTAAATAATTGAATGCTCTATTAACCAATAAGCTATAGTCATTTGGTATCCGAATTTAAGAATCCTCAACTCGAATAAACTTTACCAATTTAGACTTCATGTCCGCTGGAATTCTTACAGGACGATAGTTTTTGTCAAGCCAAACCGCAGTAGCCTTAGCTTCCAAAATAGGCTGCAACCAATTCACCAAATATCAACACATATTCATAAAGATGGAAAAAAACTATGTGATAAATTGTGGAGACAGACCTCTTGGTTTGGCAGCTTATAAATGAAGTGTTCAAAGTATAAACGAGCAGCCGAAGAGTCAGAAATCCTAACCCTTACAATAAATTTGTCTCCACTCTGGTTACATGTTCTTAAAAGGAGAGCAAATATTAGTAAACAGAACTCGCTTATAAGAAAATCATATCCTTCTTTTAGTGTACTAAAATGTATTAAGACGTTATTTACACTACATCACAACAAATGTATATCTTAACATACAGAAATAGCAAGCAGAATCGGAGAGGCTTACTCTTAGAGGTGCAAGGAATTTGAGAGACAGTTCTGATAATGCCAATGCATCACCAGTGCGAGCCACGGCATCACAATTAATACCGATGCTTTGCAAGAGTTCATGACGACCTAACAAATATGTATGGAATTTGATCAATTTAGACATCTAAAATAGAAAGTAGCATTTTAATTGACAGTTGTCACACATGAATGAACAAGGATAACTTAAAATGTTTGCAGATCATCCAACTCAATACATTTCAATTCAGTATCATGTTAATAGTCAATCCCCTCATAATAGCAGTTATACTGGCTCAAATATACCAAAACAAAGCTCAACAGAAGAGAGGAAACATTTCCAGAGCATATACACGAATTGTAAGAAAAATATTATATGTACAAGAAACAAATATAACTATAGTGTGATGATGAACCATTGTATTGCATCTAAATTAGAACATAAAAGCTTTGATGCAACCATACAAAATATCACTCTGTTTCATACTGCAAATATCCTTGCGTTGGAAATAAGTCCTCGACTCAGGCTCCATAGGTTATTTCATCCCAAGTGATGAATTAAATGCTTGGATAGGGAAGTTCCAAGAAAATCGATGTTCGACCAACATGCTTGGAATGACTCATTTCTATTCAGTACTTTTTCTCCCTCTGTGATTCTTGTAGTCCAAGAAACACCCAAAATCACTATTCTTGAGTTAATAATACCAAGAAATATTTCAGTGTCCTAGCACTATTTTCTGTGTTATTCTCTCTTCTTCTCTTATAACCTAACAAACGTTCATTTGTATATATGACTTTCTTCTTTGTCAGACTTCACCTTCATTTCTTACAAACTGTGACTTTCTTCTTTGTCAGACTTCACCAACTTCATCTTGCATACTGGACGTGAGAATTTTTCTTTCAGCAAGATGTTATTCTGAGGAATACACTTCAATGAAACTACACATGTGACTTCTAATAGTTTTACCAGGAAACTGTATATGTTCTAATTCCTTTCGAACCAACTCTTTTGTCCATTTTGCAATAAAGTTCAGAACTTGTCCAATAAAATTCCTTCACAATATTGCTGTCATAATCAATACATGTGTTTTATAAGGAATTGGGAAGAAAGATTGTAAGTGTTTTACAACTTGCTTGTGCTAGTCTGATTTTGTTGTTTTACCTTCATGATTTTTACAAACACTAAAATATATCAAATCTAGACTGCGTTGTAAATTCAAGATCATGTTGTAAAGAAATAAAAAATGTAAATTCATGTTGATAGGATAGTTCTAATTCATGTATCAATAAGAGTTCAGAGTGCGGAAAAATTTTAAGTAGAAGCTCATGAGATCTCACCGTGCTGGCAATAACTTGCATAAATTGCATTGTTGACCACACCGTACTGATCCAACTCATAATCACGCACTGTCAGTTCGACATCACAGAATCCACTCATTCTGTTACATCGTAAACAATCGTGAGGTTATAAATTGCATGAAGTTATTATTATATATAGTCTGACATTGAATACATTAATCACTATTTAAAAAAGGAGCACGAATGAAAATTGCCCATCACAGTAAAAAAATAGAGAATTAACGCAATTCCAGGTGGGATCCGTCAATTGCACAAAAATGAAGCCCCGAATTGAAGTTCAGTTCTTGAACGCACAGGTAAAAGTTTAAAGAGTAAAAGAAGGGATATGTCAGAAATTGCAGTTACCCTTTGCCACCTCTGAGATCGAAGAGTGGTGTAGAGGCGCTGAAACTCACCGGAAAAACTGATCGGAGTACCGGCGGATTGAGCGGTCGGCGGAGAAAAGGAAAAGGAAATTGGCGTACGGGACGAAACGACGTCGCCTTGAGGAATAACGTGGGAGGTAATGACACCGTAGAAGCGTGATTGGAGAACATTTTTTTCGAGAGCAATGGGATTGTGACAGTAGGCGTTATCACCCATGTTAATGCTTTTATGCTTTTCTTGTTCATAATGCTTTCAAAACCGGTGGGTTTTAGGTCGGTGACAAAAAGGTAATTTTTCATACATGCTAAAATAAATGAAAATGGAAAAGAAAAATGTTTGCAAGCGGAAAGCACGATATCATACGATATTAGAAGCAAAGTAATTTCAAATTTGATAACAAAATTATAACTACAAAGAAGAAATAAAACTTAAGAAAAAATATTTTTCTCTCACAACTGAAATCGTAGAAGTGTGGAAGTGAGTCAACCCATCACGGGTTGAGCTGAGCTGAAAAATAATCAGTTTAACTCGATTCACTTTTTAGTGAACTAGAAATATTACAACACCGGTTCAATCAATCACGGATTGGTGGGTCGGTTAAGTTACAAATGTTTTTCTTTTACAATTTGTCTTATATATCTATTAAATTACAATAAAAGTGAATTGATTTAATTTATCATGTATGATAGTGGAATCAAAGTGTTCATCTAATTATCAAAATATTAGTATAAAGACAATAATTAAAAATTAAAGTATCAAGTATCAGCATATATAACTTGACAAACAAATTAAACATTCAAACTACTCAAATATTATTAAACAATGTTCTAGCATTTAAAAATATAAAATTTTGAACCTATATAATTAGAATAGTAAATCATATTATAAAAATAATTAGAAAAAAATGTAAGAAAATGTTGGTAGGTTAAGTGGGTCAACCCACCCTCAACCTGACTCGAACTAGTCTAACCCGTGGATTAAGTGAGCTGAGCTTAATTCAACACACCTTTGAAAAAATTAAATTTTTCTTACCCCAACCTTACTTAAACCTGTGGTGAATCGAATTGGCTCCGAGATTGGAAATTGAAATTCATTGTAACATCTCTATGTAATCATTAACACATGATAAGATATTCAAAAGGAGAAAAAGATACTTAAGAATGTTGCATTATAAAATGATTATGTCTTTCTCATTACATTTAATTATCAATATACATATTGGAATTCTAAATTTACACGTTATTACAAAAAAAATAGTTAGATATAAATCAATTTTTAGATAAAAATTAATTAATTACTATATATAGATTAATTTAGATATTATTTTATAAATTAAAATTACTATATCTAAAATAGTATAATATAATTGATTTTTGAATTACAGTTTAAATTAATTTCTAATATTAACCCAATAAAATTAGTTTTTAAATTAGTCTTTAATTTAAAATTAGAAATTAATTTATAATCATAATAATAAGTAGTTAAAATTTATAAACTCTAGTCCCACACAAATTATAATTTTTTATTTTAGATATCAATAATTATTAGTTTATAAAATGATATCTAACTTACTCAATAGAGTGATTAATTATTTTAATTCCTAAAACTTATTAAAACTTATTGTTACTTAATTAAGAGATAAAGTTTAGCTTTAATGGTCTATCTTGTTGTACATGTAATATAAATAAGAATCTTATACTCAATGAGTAATACATTCTCTTATCCAAAAATGAGTTTTTATCTTTTTTCACTAGAAATTTTTTATCTCTATGGTAAAGTTTATCATTTTCCTTTTCATTTCTTTTTCTATGGTATGTATAATCTATTAGTGGCTTAGCAAAGTCGGACGGTTTTGTAAGACCAAACATCAAAGGTACACACGGTTTTGTTGTTTAAAATAGAATCCATCAAAAACAACACCATGGTAGCTGCACGATTTAGTGGACTACAATGTTTTTTTCACATGTGACATTTAATAATCAAGAAATTTGATGGGATTAATTCATAAGAAATCTATCTTTGCTACTTGTAGTAGTTCATAACTGTCATTCTACTTTTTTAAATAACGAGATTACTAGCAGTATCAGTACACTTTAATTATTTTTTAATTATTAAGGATTTTCTTATTATGTCTTTTGTTTTTCCTTTGAGATTTATTGTGTATTTGTGAACTCAAAATCTTTTTCCTTTAGGGGTATGGAACAAATGATTTATTTTATCAATAACTAATTTTTGCTTCTAAAAAATCTACTTGGAATGTGTTCCACCAAAATACCTATCTACTTTCATGACATAAATTACTCATTCATATGAAAAAATAAACCGAACATATATAAATGATGTAATATGAGATTTTAACACTTTGAAGTTTACACATATCCTAACTATTTTGGGAGGAATTATTAACTTAATTGGTCCCGTAATATACAACCATTCTTGGAACCATGACAAATGGTATTATAAATTTTTTTAAGGCTTGTGTACTAGTAATGTTAGTGATTGACTTTTAACAAAATTTTATATCAAGCTTCATGATAATAAAAATAATTGTAAGAATGGGGTTAAAAGGTCTAGAAATTTTAGTTTTAATGAGCAGTGTTGGTTTAACTTAAAATGTTTCATCCGTTTAATTTAAAATGATAAGATATAAATTTCAAATATTAAATCCAGATTGTGTTGTAAGACCCGAATTAGACCTATCCCGTGTATCCCTCAGCTCTATTAGTACTACATAACTTTCATTGTTTTAATAAAATTATATATAATAAGCTTTCATGTCTCTATAGAAAATAATGGAAATTAAATTTATTATTTTATAAATGTACTAATATTACGGTCTATAAAATTGGAATTACTTAAAAATAAGAAAATTAAATACCTAGTGTTTCGGGTATAGGGGTCAAGCACCTATCTCTAACACTCAAGCTGTCCTTTAAATTTTTTTTGTCCAACACTCCACAGTTCGTTGTTTCGTTCTTTCTCCCGTTCGGTTGTTCAGACGATCGGGGTACTTGTCTAAAAAGCTCTGATGCTTAAGTCAGTTCGAGTCCGATCATGATAGTGCAATTAATGTTGTTGGACCGCTATTTATAGTTTTTGATATGGGCTTGTGATTAGGGTTTTCTTAATCACGACCCAATTGCTTTTTAAACTTGATTACTGACTTGTATTACTTTAATTCACTTTTAACTTACTGATTCAGTTCTGGTGTGGCTGCCCGACCAGAGGACCGTGCGTCCTGGCGGTTGTCTCCATAAATGTGGAGACAAAGTTCAATTGGAATGAACGCGGAGGCCGTTCGGTCGCGAACTCCCTTAAAGCACACCAGAGAGATTGTTGCATCAATAATCCAAGGAATCGTCTGCCTGTAGCGGACGACCTGCAACCACTTATCTTTGGACCTCCTGACTGATGGTTTGACTAAAGATGACGATAGGCCATACAGTACACCTAATATTAATATATATATATATATATATATATATATATATATAGTCACACTTGATGAAAAAGAAAATACTTTAAGCAAGTGTAAGAAAAAGATGACCTTGCATCAATTATATAATTATATAATATATAATATTCAAAACAAAAAGTCATGCATCAGATTATATAATATAAAAAATATGAATCTCTCACCATATGCAAACATCATTCCAAAGAAAGACGTACTCTAAAGAGAAATGAATCCCTATATGAACAACCTTTTGAGTCCTACGTAAAGAGGCACAACAACCATAGGAGATCTGCAATAAATGTTTTCCTATTCTCACCTCTATGATGATGAGCATCTTCGTGAGCGGCTCCGATCTTATTTGCTTTTCTCTGTGCTCTGTTTTCTTATCTCAGTAGTGATTCGGAGAGATCTTCTGCTCTGGCTTTCCTTCTTCATGTACAAACCCATCACCACAATATAAATGGTGTAGGTTGACTTCTAATGTGGGGATATCAAAATTTTGGAATTTTCATTTACTTACTTTTAAGATCTATATATTCATCAAGCTACTCAAGTACTACAACTAGAAGAAGCTCTTTTCAAAACATGAAGTTATGCTACTAGAAAGACAAAAAAAATAGAGAAAAAAATATCTGATGAAAATAAACATGTAGTATACATCTTTAATGCATTTTCCAACATCTTATCTAAACAACTTTTTAATGTTTAATAAATCAACCAAAAAAGTATTTTTTTTAATTAATTTATACGAAAAGAAGATCAAACTAACATGATATAAAAAGTAAGATAAAGAACAAAAATTAGTCAAAGTTAGGTATTTCATCCGAGTCTACCAGAGAATCCATTCTCTTTGCATTAACATACGAATTGTCGTTTTTCTTAAAAATATTACATTCAATTTTAATTTTTAATCTGGAATAAAATTTGTTCTGAAGAATTTAAAGCACTGAACACACTTAAACTATTAAATAAATAAATCTAAATGAATCCAATTTATTGCACACATTAGAGTGTTCCGTTAACTTCACATTAGTATATAACTAAGTAATTAATTGGTAAAAATCAATAGCACAAACTCCATCTATATTTTTTTTTGTTATTATCCTTAAAATAAATCAACTATAATCATATGGAAAAAGAAAAACATTGAAATTGGAACCGTTCCTAATTACTCTTTCTAGATTATAGGAACATTAAGAAAGAATACAAAAAGTTTTTCCTTTAAAATCTCCCTTGTAACGATTAAATATCTTACATAACGATGGAAACCATGACAATGAGACAAGGAAAGATGATAAAAACAAAGAGAAAACGAAGACAGGCATTACATATATTAGCAGATACAAATCCATTCACATACATCTCATGGTCGTATTAGGAATCCTCGAAAGACCCAACAATTTGAGATTGAAGTGTAAACAACAGCAAAGTCATTCCAATGAAGTGAAGTTAAGAAGTTACATATAGATAGAGCTCTTAATGCATCACCTCACTGTGATCTCTAAAAACATGAACATCGAGTGTCATAACATCTCTGTTGACCAACTCAAAGACACAAACATCTCCAGCTCGCAGTTTATTTGCTCTTGAAAACGTGGGCCACCCAGCAGAAAGCGTGCCTGATAAATCACTTTTAGTTAATACAATGGTTACAGGCCACAGTATATTTCTGAACTGCATCATTATCGAATCATGATTCATCCCTAGGAAATACTTCCTCGCAAAGTTTCTCGGCACACGCTGCATCAAGTTATACATACATGTTAACAGTTATTAGAACAACATAAAACAACTTATGAACGAAAAACAACACCTGTTGGAAGACAGCATGACATTGTGAAACCCCACAACTAGTGCTTAACTAAACCTCACCGGGCATCTGGTTGTGTTTCCTTGCCAACTTAGAGTGCTCATGAAAAAGGGATTTTCTGATGAGAATTCTCTGGCTTCTTCACGTTTGCCTACTAAAGTTCTTACACTTGAACTCCCACCTCTAGAGGTAGTTGCAGGATGCACTTTTCTGCTTTTTGAATGATCTATATTTGCAATTTCACAGGAATCAGATTTTTCCTTCACAGTATTTGTTTAAATTTCCTGTGTTGGATTTTCAATGTAGATAAAATGAAATAAAGGATTACCATGTAAAATGGGTGTGCTAGGTTTTCCTGCAGATGGGATAATGGAAACTCTGAAGGCCAGACTCTGGATCTTCGTTATCAGCTCAAACACACAGACATCATCCACTTTCAGATTATTTTCTGATGCAAAATTCGGCCATCCAGCAGTAATTCTAGGACCAGACAAAATTACAGGCCAACTTCTCCCATCCATGACCTCAAGGACAACTGCTTTTGTTTTTTTCTTCAAATATTGTTCTGAAAATTCTGACGGAATAACCTGGGATTTTTATTTTACAAGGTAAAATGTACACTCTTGGGGATTATATTTCTGCTGCAACAAAAGAACATAACTCATAACAAGCGATATATTAACTCAAATGCTCACCAGGTAATCTGCATTGATAAAGGATGGCCTCATAACAAGCTTGAAAGAAGGATGCATGGATTTAGAAGTACTCGTCGCTCTGTTTAAAACCGAGGAAGTTAATTGCTCCACTTTTGGGCATTCACCATGAAAAATGCTTTTTCCCTTTTCTTCTGAAAAATCAAACATGTCATCAGTAAGTTATGAAAAATTGGTCTCCCAAAATTAATTGGATCCACACAATGATCTCATGTTGACATTCATATACCTTCTAACTTCTGCTTCGTAAATTTTTGCTTTTGCAAACCAGCACTTCTACTTTGATCATGCTGATGCAAATTTACCCCATTGGGGCTTCGTCCAGCATCTGTAGTGATGCTATTCTTCATTTTCTTACAGGGTTGAGAAGGTGACTGTGTATTTTTGACTCCGCTCTTTCGGATACATTGCTCATCCAAAATTTGCTCAGAATCATCACTAATCTGCACAATGTTGTCTGTTTCATCATGAAATTGTTCATCCAAAGTTTCAACAGAATTATCAGGGTTGTCATGAGTGAAGTGGGAACGGTAGTCTATTTCAACAGCACTTTTGTCACATATGTGGACATCAAAACGAGAAATTCCCACGTATTCAAAAAACAGCATGTGACCATGATCTAGAGAATAGCGTGTTGCAAACTCCTTCCATCCTTCTTGAAACCAAATCTCACCATCATGCTTAGTCCACTGTATTTTCCATTCAGTACAATCTGGAAGGTTGAGGAACACTGGATTTGACATGCCATCTCCACATTTTGCAGTGAATTTTCCTGGAAGTTTCTGCAAAGATTCTGCTTTTAACACGAATGATGAAATTCACATGCATGACATTTTGTAAAACCCCAAATCCCTATCTTACAAATTCAAATATCATTACCAATAAATAAGGAAAATAATAGTATATCATAAGCATGGATCAGGCATGCAGAGATACAGGAGTGGTAGTTCAAGTTTGATTTTATACATATTATCACATTTGTAACCAATAACAAACTGTAGTTGGGAAAGAAGACTCATTTCGTTTGATGCTACTAAAATGAACATCAACTTTACTATAAAATACTGAATATTGATTCTTACCAGTAACCCATGTGCAAGACTTGTTCCGGGGATAATCTTACAGAAACGGATGTTGCAGGGGGGAGTCATGGATGCTTAGATTATACCTGAAGATCAAAACTCAAGGGAAATTCTGATTTAACAATTGAAACTAACAAACAAAGGTCAGCTTCTTGAGATGCTAAAAAAAAAATTAATTTTTTTGTGCTACACCTAGTTGAATAAATGCGCATGGCTCAAGCTTAAGAGAGTACCATCTAGTTTTTTGTAGTCAAAGTCAGATTGTAAGCTGATTGGACAACACGAATCCTGATTTTAAAAGTTTTTTTTTTTCTTTATTGAAGGTTTTTAACATAATTTGAAGAAGTGAAAAATAAAATTAAAAAATTCTCGACAACAGTTTAAAAAAATGAGAAAATATAATATTATAATATTAAAAAATAAAAATAAGATAATTTTAACATGTTAAACTTTATTTTTAATGACAAACAGTTTATGATGAAGCATAATCGATTATGTTTAAAACGTAATTGATTATTTGTGAGTTTTAAACGGGGGGATTATAACACGTGTATATATTGACGTTAGATATATATATATATATATATATATATATATAAATTGTTTATTAATTAGTAATACTTTTTTTATAAATTTATGGTAAATATTAATTAGTAAGAAAATCTGCTATACGTTGTGTGCCAACCAAATGCATTTAATAAAATCGCCCCACTATAAGAAAAAACAATTTAAGAAAGATATAAACTACTAAAACGTGGACCTCCTCTTCATGCATGCTTCATTTTATTTTATAATAAAGGAAAATTATATTTTGACAAAATTTTATTAATAAACTTTTGACAAAGTGAACATGACAATATTTTAATAAATAAAATAAATAATTAATATAATTTGAAAAGAGAAGAAAAATATTTAGTATTAATTAAAAAGTAAATTTTGTCAAACTTTATTAAAAAAAAATTTGTCAAAAATCATAGTCCTGTAATAAAACATAAAACATATATTGCTGCCGCTGCTTGGAGGTACTGTTACAGTAACAATAATGGTACACGCGGCTTAAAACAGGTTCACACCTTTACACAAACACATCGAAATGAAAATAACCGGGCTCAAAAAAAATAGCAACCCGCGGTGATGTATAGTGAATATAGACATGCTCTAGAGAAGTGTAACGTGAAGGTGTATATCTATAAGGGTGAGAATCATGCATCATTGAACATGTACAGTGCCATAAACAAGGGTAAAACATTCTTACCGACGAAAAATATCAAAATGAAGTGAAAAAATATTCAATCCTTTAAAACGTATTTAATTATTTGAAAAATAAAAGATATTAAGTATTAAAACGTTGTGAATGATCATACAGAGTTTATAACATGTAATTAAAAACTAAAATAAAGGTCGAAACTTTAAGATAGGTCAAATAGAAAAAATAAAACCAACAACACAGGTGCAAAATAATAAAATGAGTGGTGCAGTAAACAATTAACATGCAATGTGCAGGTAATATGGAGGTGCAACGAATAAACACAAAACAAATAATAACTCGGGGTGTAGGATTATCACATGTGGTGGTGCATGAAGTATATAAAACAGCAAAAGCCCAACAAACAAATAATAACATAGGGTCTAGACACTAAAATGAAGGGTGTAGCGAGTGAGGCTGGTTCGCCGGCGACACAAGTGGACGCCGGAAACGTCGGCGTCATTCGCGGCGACTCATTCTCCCTCTCGCACGCGGATTCCAGCACCCTCGCCACCCTCACTACCGGAGTCGTCGCCAGCGCCAACCTGTTCAGTCTCCTTCTCCCTCGTTTCTCTTCTTCCCAGACCCCAAGTCGTCCATTCCTCCACCGCCGAAGAATCAATGCCGCGCCTCCCGCCATACCGCTCGAAATCTGACTAGCCGGCGACGATGCCTTGTATTGATGATTAATCCCCTCCTCTATTTCTCTGTTATGATGATTAATCCTGACTGATTTGAATATTGCCTTGTATTTTTATCTGTGCTTGTGGCTCTGTATGAGTTTATGAGTGTTTGACGGTGGGGAAGTGAGAATGATAATGGCGTGGTGATTTGTTGGCAGAGGGCGTGTATGACAACAACATCTTTGGTATACAAGCATAGCATAATCGTGTGGCAACAACAAATGCAGTAGATGAAACACAACCAGTTTCACACAATGTTAAAACATGTTGTTCCTATGCAAGGTGTAGTACTTACCTCTTGGAGTTCCTTTCTCGTGTTGTTGGCCTCGTCTACTAGTTCTCCTCTCCTCTTTTGCCCTCTTTGATTCTAAGGGTCCTTCACGTTTTTGTTGTCTCTTTATCTTTGTTACTTCAAAGTTGAACGAGCCCCTGTTAGTACCATGCCACTTTTCCTCTTTTCTTCATATTCTGTTTGAACTCTTTTTGAAATGACAAAAGGACGAGACAGGTTGCCTTCCGGTACGATTGTCATCGGGGTGCAGCAGTGATACAGACACAGATACCCAATCTTTCCCTTTTCATGCCAAGATCAAAAGCGGGGGAAAATGTAAAGATTTTATCATTTTTCGTTGCATGGATTAGGAAAGGAATAGCTGGACAGGTTTCAAATTAGTTGACTTTTCTATCTTTTTTTCATATTATATATATATATATATATATAAATATTAAAATTAAAATAAAACAAAATGGAATAAAAAAATGATAAAACAAAAAAAGATGAAAATTAAAATTAAAATTAAATAAGGAAAACTAAAATAAGATAAAATTAAAATTAAAAAAAGATAAAATAGAATAAAATAAAAATAAAATAAGATAAAAAAATTAAAATAAGATCAAAGTAAAAATAGAAATATACATCCTTACTCAAACTGATGTCCACTTCTTTTTTATTTTTCTTTCTTCTTCCTAATTATATTCCAAGTCAATTTTTTTTACTGAACAAAATTAGGTATTGATACTGTCAAAATTATTTTATACCATAAAATTGTCTCTTAGTCATTTTTAGAGCATCTCATGAGGTCTCTCTAACCACCTTTCTCTAGAGTTGGTCCAACCTCTCTAAGAGCACCATGAACCAGCTTCATCCCATCACCAAAACCTCCAAACCGAGACATATTTCCTCTCATTACTTTATTGCTTTCGCTAGCCATTCTTTACCATAACCACTATTTTTCAGGCTTCGACCTAACCTAGCTTGACGAGGAGGCTATCACAACCTATATTTAGGAAAATAATCTTGAATGGGATTATTATTGATCACTATCATTTATATGATCAAATTAAGTAGTAATAGAACATCTAATCCTTGATTGAAACATCTACTCTATTCAAAATGTGAGTGTAGATATGATTAGTCAAACCAATTCGTCTCCACTGATGTAAGACCCGTGAAATTTAAATAAGTAAATAATTAATTATTTAATAAATACGGGTAGTGGAGCCTTATGGCATTTAACTCTGCTTTTTTATGACGTGGAATAGTACTAGTTCCAGTACAAACAGGAAATTTGGCCACAGTTATTTTTACTATTCTACCCCGGTTTCAAAACTGAGGCATATAAAGCCGAGGCCAAAAAGGTCACTTTTTTGCCTCGGTTGAAAACCGAGACATATTCAACAACTACTACCTCGGTTCTATAGGCAACCGAGGCCTAATGAGCATTAAAAAAAATTAGAACTGGACTTTCTGCCTCGGGTCTAGTTGCAACCAAGACAGAAAAGTGATTAAAATTAAAAAAGAATAGGGGTTGAATACTTTCATCACTCAACAACCCAACAAATCCCACTTTTCCTTGTCCAATAGTTTCCTGCTCTTCCTCGAAGCCACTTTCACACGAGCCGAAACCAGAGGTGCCTCCTCCACCAGTCACCGAACCCAGACTGCCCTTAGCCTTAGTTGACTCAGACTCATTTTGGTCATTCAATAAATCTGATTTCTCCATTTTCCCTCTACATCAGAATCATCAATATAATCACTATCACTTTCATTCAATTTCCTCTTCCCCATCCTGCAAAACAAAAGGGACCACCATTACACACATAAAGGACAAAAAATAAATTAAAAAATGTAGCAAAAAAACCACCAACCAATGGTGGTTTTGTGTAGCACTGCGCGACCTCTATCCTCCACAACACTAACAGTAGCTGTAGTAGTGGAGATGTGATGAACAACGATGGTGGACGCGCACATCAGTGATGGCGGTAGTTGCGGTGGACCCGCACAACAGCGAGGTGGACGCGCACAGCAGCTTTAGCGACAACTGCGATAGATGCGCACAGCAGCGGCGGTGGACGCGCACAACAACGACGATGGACGCGCACAGCAGGCGGCAGTTGCGTTGGACGTGCACAATAACGAGGTGGACGCACACATCAGCGATGACGACAACTGTAGTGGACGCACACAGCAGCGACAGCGGCAACTGCGGTGGACACGCACAACAACGACAAAGGTAGCTACGGTGGACGCGCACAGTACTGACGGTGGATGTGCAGAACAGAGGTGCCAACGGGAGCAACACGAAGAGGATGAAACAACAACGCGCATAAGAGGGAACCAGTGGCTCGCGAAGAGAAATGCGAAAAAGATTATCTATTTTCCCAATTTTAAACCCTAGACAGAACCTTTCCCCTTCCACTTTCTGTCTCGGGTACACATAGAACCGAAGCATAAACATGCACAAAAAATTAAAAAAAATAATTTTTTAATCTAAATGACCGTATCTGTCTCGGGTGCGCTTTAACCGAAGTCATAAGAACGTTATGCCTCCGTTTTAAAGAAACCGAGGCAGAATCTTCGTCATTCAGTTTAAGAATGTTAACAGAGCGGGAATTTTGAAATTTTGGACAAACATTATGCTTCGGTTGGTTTTGAACCGAGGCATATAAGTTCATTTAAATTTCAAAAATGCCACCGCTTTTTTATATGCCTCGTTTTTAGAGGAACCGAGGCATAATGGCCGAGTTAGAAAGGCAAAGTTACAGTAGTGTAGCTTAAGTGGTTGAGAGTACTTAATTGTGTGAGAGGTCTTAGGTTTGAGTCCTAGTTAAGCCATTTATGTGTTATTTAAGTTATTATTAATTTTAATAAATGTATGATTATGTGAGTGGTAATATAGTCTTAGAATTTTAAGAATTATCATGAAACATGCTTTGGTTGAATGGTTGTGCATCGGTTTAGGCATTGACATGGTTATGGGTTTGACTCTTGGTAGACACTAATTAAGTTTCTTTTTTCTAAATTTATTTTGGCAAGGATGAGAGGGGCAGGGAACCCTAGCAACCATGTGAAGGCAGTCCAAGGGGCTGGAAAACAACTAATGATGGACCTTGAATGGTATTTACATCACTTTTAATGTCATTTTCCTTTTAGCACATTAAACTACCATTAAGGCACCAATAAAAGGCAAATTTTGAGTGTGGAGGAGGGTTTTTCTATGCTCCCATTACTGGGCATTGGGAGAGGTACGAATTCAGATAGTGTGTGGTGAGAATTGAGTGCATTTGGGAGCTGAATTAAAGGGAAGCGCTAAGCGGCCTACTGATCAAAGAGGAAGAACTCTAAAACTCAAGTTTTAACTGGTCGTCAGGCGATGCGTACTGTACAACCCAGTTTTCTAGATTTTTGGATGAAGCGCCTAGTGATGATGAACACCCGCCAGGCAACGCGAACCAATTTTGGTTCGGTTTTGATATTCTTGATGTTTTGGGATGACTCTAATCGGAGGAAAAGCCAATTTTTAATTGTTAAAGGATGATTTGATGTCAAACGACATTTAAATTAATGTAAATGAATGGAACAATGGGAAGATGATGTTAGGGTTGGAAATTGGGTTCTTGATGTCCTAAGGAAATTGGTGGTTCAAGTGTATTGGAAAGAAAGAATGAGTGGGTTTGGGATGGGAATTTCTATAACTGTAAGTGAATTTGAGTGAAGATTTGGTGAAATCTATAATGTAGGAAGACCAAGGAGTGTTGGGGCTCCGCAGGTGCAAAGGGAGGATTTCTGGGTACCTGGAACAGTAGGAACCGCGTGACGACACCCAATTGGCCGCCAGGCACCACACCAGAGGTGCGTGGTGTTCTGATCATGAAAAATGTTATTTTTCGTACTTTTCGCGCAACAGGAACCGTCGAGCGGTAGTTTAGTCCCGCCAGGCGCCACCTTCCTCATATTTGGGCACTGGGCGCCACCATTTTTTCTAGTTTGCATAATTTTCGTAAAACTGCAGTTCCCAGTTCGTTAACCGTCCGATTTAGGTGAAATTTTGACAGGTGGTCCATAACATGTAGTTCTTCACTTTGAACGGTGGAGATTTGATTTGGAGGACAGTAGCTAGAGATATACGTTACTCAATATTGCTGATTTTGGAGTCTTGAATACATGATTAAGGTCTTGATAATTTCAAGTAACTTCTAATGAAGCATGATTGGGTTATGTGGTAAGTCTCTAACAATTTGAATGTTCCTTTGGGTTAGTCACATGTGGAGAATTGGTTATTGGTGAATGCATGTGTGTCAATATGAATTTGCATTGGTGCATAGGATCATATGCTTAAAATGTTAGAGTGATGCTGCTTATATTTGTTTGAGCATGCGTTATTCATAAGTTAGAATGGAATGCTAGCATGGATTTAAAGGGGAATATATATATATATGAAATGTAAATGGATTGATTTTACTTTGTTATGGGTGCTTAAAATCCAGTACTACGCAAGTATTGGTGTAGCACCTGACGATGGTGTTTGACCGCAAGGCAATAGCTACAAAACCAGTAGAGAATTGAAGTGTGTAGCGTTTGGCGATAAGGGTTGTCCCGCCAGGCGATACTCGTAGAAATAGTAGCATCAGAGGTGCTTGGCGCCTAGCAGCATGTGTTTCCCACCAGGCGGTCTGGAAGACTTTTGCGCTTGGCGACTCGTGTGGAGCGCCAGACAATTTTTGATGACGTAGACATTGTGTTTTGCTTGCTTTGGATGCGCGTGGTCTGTAAGACCCGCGGAATTTAATTAATTAATTAATTAATAAATGTGGGTAGGTTGTACATTTATGACATTAAATTCTGTAATGTATGACGTGGAAAAGTACTAGCTTAAGTGGTTGAGACTACTTGGTTTATGTGAAAGGACTTGGGTTCGAGTCCTATGCATGCCAATTGTGTGTAGTGTATTTTTGTTTTTGTGTGTATTTTTGTTATTATTGTTTTAATGGTATGTTGGGCCACATTTTTGTATGAGATAATGCTTGAATTGTGTGTGTTAGCAAGAAACATAAGTTGGCCTGGTGGTTTAGCTTTGATTTGGCATGGGGAAGGTCATGGGTTCAAACCTTGGTGAGTCAAATTTAACTCTTTTTGGCTTAAACTTTAGTTGTGGACTGAATATGAATAGGTGGAGAAACCTAGCAGAAAGTGGGCAGCTAAAGGGTTGAGAAACAATCAAGTCATGGCCCTTAAAAAGCAATAAAACCCAAATTTAATCATATTCCCGTTTTTTTTTTCATTAACCAATTAGTAAGACCTATAAAAGGCAAAATTTGAGAGGAGAATAGGGTTTTGGAAGGCTGTTTTCTGAAAGCTTTAGAGGGAGGATGAAATTTGGGAGTGAAGGACAGAGGGTAATTGAAGTGGTGATAAGGCAAGCCTTGGTGATCAAAGGAAATTCCCCAATTTTAGAAGTTAAGCAAGAGATTTTTCAGGTTAGGGGAGCTGAACCCGAACCTTAGCTTTACTGCACTACTTTTGTTTGATTTTGATGAATTGTTGCACTAAAATTCGTGCTATACTTGAGGCAATTCGGGGTTGTGGATTTTGGGGACTGTTGCATTGGAATTGGACCTAAATGTTGCCTATAATGGGATGGTATGTGGTGTATTCTGTGATTATGCAAAGTTGGGTGGTTGGGGGTTATTTTCGCGTCCAAATAATGCGTATATGCCTATCTAAATTGTGCTTAAAGAATTGGTGTGGTTGAGATGTGTTTTGGGGTCGCTGGTGTAGTGTGTGCGTGAATCAGTGTCAAAACCTGCAATTCTCGCTCAGGCGAGTCAAGCTTGCCTAGGCGAGATATGCAGGGACGCGTATCCTCTATCTGCTCGTGGCCATCGCTCGGGCGGAGAGTTTTGGGGTTTGGGCGAGGGCTCATCTCGCTTAGGCGAGTGAGACTCGCCTAAGCGAGAATTCATATGCAATTGGGTGTTTTGATTGAACAACTCGCGTAGGCGAGGTTGATTGTTGTTCTGAGTGGGAGTACGTCTCGCCCAGGCGAGACCCTCTCGCCTAAGCGAGATTGCGAGGGAAGGTTTGTGTTTTTGTGGGACTCGTCGCCTAGACGAGGCATTTTTATTCTGGGCGAACGAGAGTCTTGCCCAAGCGAGCATGAGCTCGCTTAAGCGAGAATACGTAGGCTGCAGTGGTTCTGAAGGCTTGCACAGGTTGGGGGCCTAGCTTAAGGGAGGTGGGTTGTAGTGGTTAAACAAAGGCTCTCAATTAAAGCAAGTAAGGGTGAAGAGGTACGTTTAAGGAAGACGTACCTGCTGTGTTTATAAGATGAGATGAAACTTGTGAGAGGTGTTCTACATGGCTTTTAAAATATCTTCTTGGTGGGCTTGCTGGTGTTCCATGGGTTGTGGCCCGGAACGTATCCTCGAGTTGTGGCTCAGGATAGGGGTTAAGCACGTGGCATTCTATGGGTTGTGGCTCAGAATGACTTTCCTTGAGTAGTGGCTCGGGATAGCGGAAGAACACGAGGAACCTTGAGTTGTGGCTCGGGTTGGCAAGTGTGCTGGTTGTGGCCAGTACGGATGGGTCCAGATGGATTGCCCTTCTCAGTGAGTCATTGACGAGTTTGGTAGTCCTGGGACGTTGCAGACTATGTTCGTATTTGGGAACTCCACCTGGCATTACGGTGTGTGATCCGTAGCATGGTTTCCGCACGTGCTCTATCGGTTGTGGCCGATAGGTGTGGCAGCAATACGGTTGTGGCCATGTGAAAGAAATGGAACGAGGTTCCCTGATGTACTTAATATACATGGTGGTGGCCATGTGGAGGGAAGGTAACGAGTCTTCCACTAGGTGCATCGGTATACATGGTGGTGGCCATGTGATGGAAATGGAGTAAGGTTCTGTGGGAAAAGTAAGGATATTCTATATGGTGGTGGCCATGCAGTATAAAGAAAGAGTTCGTACTATTGTTGAATTATTTGTATTGGGTTTACATGTATATGTATGTTAGGTATATTTTGTGTGTTTTAACTGTTAGCTCACCCTATCTGTTTGTGTTTGGCGATGATCGTGTACGCGGTACACGTGAGCAGGTGATGATGCAGGTGGAGCTGGTGAGGCTTAGCTGCGAAGAGGGGATGTTTAGGGGAACTTTTATGTTCACGTTTTGTTATTCTATTTTGAATTATGATGTAAAGGCTTATGGCCTATTTGACTAAAATCACATTTTTGTATTTATGGACTTACTGGTAATTTAATGAAGTTTTACATTTCTCGTGTTTTGGGAAACGAGGTATTTTTTTTATTAAATGAGTTTTTGATAAATGATGTTGACATATTATCTCTATTTCGTTTTATTAAATTCGTAATATCCGAACGGGATGTTACATGGTCTACGAGGCTTTGGGCGATATCTCAAGGGTCAGATGTTGGAGCATTCCTGGAGTTGTGGCTCAGGATTGAGGGTAATACGAGCATTCTTTGAGTTGTGGCTCGGAATAGCGAGTGTTCCCACATGTGTTCTACAAGTGGTGGCTTGTAGGTTGGATAACAATGATATCTTGAGATTATCAACCAAAGACGTAGAACATGGATTACATGGTGGTGGCCATGTGTGATGAGATCAAAGGATGGAGTTCCTTTAATGTGTGTGTTTTGTTATATAAATAGTTACATATGTTTATATTCCTTTAGCTCACCCTATCTGCTTGTGTTTGGCGATGATCGTGTACGCGGTACAGGGAGCATATGAGGTTGCAGGTGGTTTTGGTGGAGCGTAGAGCCGGAGCGAAGCTAGACTTGGGAGAAGGATTTTCTCAGAGTTTTATATTGTTAATTATGATTTCAAATAAATAGTAAACATGGATATTACTACACTTTTGGACAATTATAATAGTATTTATTATCATGGATTTTTGGATTATTGTTGAGGTAATAAAAGTTTTAAAATTTCCCGCGTTTTAGGGAAATGATATTTCAGTAAATGCAATTTAATTATATTTTCTCTATTTTAATATTTAAATCAGTAATATCCAGTCGAGATGTTACAGAGAACAACTCTCAAGTGTCCTATATCATCATGCAAACTTCAACTATACAGAAAAATATCATCAAAGTAAACTACTATAAACCTACCTATGCAATCTTGAAGAATATAATTCATGAGCCTCATGAATGTGCTAGGTGCATTAGTAAGGCCAAAAGGCATCATCAACGTCTCATATAATCCAAACTTAGTCTTAAAAGTGGTTTTCCACTCATCACCCTCTTTGGTTCTTATTTGGTGATAAACACTCTTTAGATCAATTTTAGAAAATACAATGGACCCATGCAACTTATCAATCACATCATCAAGTCTAGGAATTGGGTGACTATATTTAATAGTAATATTATTGATGGCTCTACACTTACAACACATTTTCCATTTGCCCTATTTTTCTAAATATTTTTTGTTAACATGTTCTCATATTGAATGACCTTGGCAGAGGGAACACCAATCTCTCCCACCTCAAATTCATTTTTACTTACCTTTTGGAGAGTTTGAGGACTTTTTTTTGTCCTATTTTCTTTGTCATTTAAACTTGATCCTCTACCACTTAAGATGATAGAAGAGGATGAAGAAGAAATTTCTTTTCCTTTTGGGTGAAGGTAATCTCGTTGGTGAGATTTATTCCAGCAGTTACAACACGATCCACTCTCCACAATAAGAGAACAAGTACTTTATAAAATTTTGCACGTTCTATGAAAAATATTCTCTCTTTGTGTTAGTGCTTATGGATGTTAGGACTTTGGTAAGTGTACCAAGTCGCGCAAGTAGTAACCGGTAAGACCAGGATATTGTTTCCCAAGAGACTCGTGTATACTAAATTATTGTGTAATTAGTGACTAATTTAAACTAATGAATAAATTCATAATTTGGGTTTTTGTATGCAAGAAATTAAATATTTCATAAACAAGTAAAATTGAACTTGGATATTTGAAGACTCTAGAAAATGGTAAAGACTAGAAATGCAATGGATTGATATTGTTGGAGTTAGACTTCACCTACTTCACTCTCATGTATATTAAGCAATAAAACTCTTCTCCATTAATTACTAATGTCAACCCACAAGTCTACTCAAACTCTAATCCCTTAGTTGAATGAGCCTAGGTTTCCTTATTTAGAGTCAATTCCTTGAATCCCTAAATAAACAAACCCGCTTTACAAATTAGGGTTTAAGACAACTAATGGTTCAAGTTCCATTCCTAGATACAAGTTCCATTAGGTATCTTGTTCC
>Ga0214542_1005110_pt1 | contig 25350 bp, 12 predicted proteins | sample CNSS1metaG_FD_160096 | JGI IMG/M metagenome (GOLD analysis project Ga0214542, IMG submission 160096) | Root nodule microbial communities from cowpea collected in UCLA plant growth center, Los Angeles, California, USA - CNSS1 | ecosystem: Host-associated > Plants > Roots > Nodule | place: USA...
CGCAATACAAATAACAACAACACAAGAATAAAAGCACACAAAACAATAAATACATTGAACAAAACCCCAAAAATTACCACAATGTCAGACAAAACTAAAAACCCTAAATGGCAGTGAATGCCTGCGCGAGTGGTTCGTCTACTGAATGGCAGGAACACATACCTTTCTTCCACCGCTAAACCCACGTCGCTGTCAAGGATGCTTCCGATCATGTACTGATTGCCAGTGAAAGCAAGCGCGAATCGATTCGCCGGTATCGTCTTCTCCCCTCTTTTGTTCTTCGAACTACACCAGTAACTTTACCAAAATTCCTTTTTAATTTTTTGCCTTCTACAATTAATTTTTACCATAACGTTAAATTACTTCTCCCACCAACAATATCCACGTCACTAATTCTCTGATGGCCACGTGTTATTTTCTTGCTTCTCAGACCAACTTAAATCAGTCAACGTTAACCACTGTAATGGCGTCTAAATTATTGGACCCAATTGATGCACATAAACGTATTTGGGTACGCAATTGATACTTTTTTAAAAGCGGGTACCAATTTGACACTCTAGTACCAAACTGGATACCTTGCGATTAATTAAACCTTTTTTAAAAGTAATAAATATTGAAATTAAGAGGATCATTCAATTTTCTGGAAGAGAATATACAAATAATTAAACATGAATCATATAAGTTTCTTAATAATATAAAATAAAAATTATATATTTTTATCTTTTTTCAAAAAATTTCTTACAAAATTATTAGTAAAAAAGAATTTACTTACAAATTTAATTTTGGAGGAAAACTTAGTTTAATTTTTTTTTTCAAAAAATTACTTGTAAATTTAAAATAGATAAGAAAATTATTCACGAAATTTAAATTTATAGAAAAAGTACCTGTTGTCTATTAAATTAAATTTTTTAAGAAAATTTGTTACAAATCTTTTTTGCAAGAAAATTTGTTACATATATTTTTTTATAAAAATTTTGTAATAAAATTTTGTAATTTTTAAGTTTTATAATATTATTTATGAAAAAATTACCAATCAAAGTTTATAAAAAAAAATATGAAATATATTTCTTGTAAATTTTTGTAAAAAATATAAAAAAAAATTTCTACCAAATATGAAAAATTCTAATAATATTCTACATTATTTTTTACCTAACTATACATACATATCTACATAATATATATAATTTCACGAAATTTAAAACATAAATTCTAAAAGGAGTCCATACGTTTTGTTTTGTTTAAGTAATGATTTATTGATATTTTACTTTAACACTTCTCTCCCGAAGATTAATAGTGTAAAGTTGAACACCATAAGGACAATTCTTCCCCAACTCATGTATATGTTAAATATATTCTGTTACTCTTCTGCACAAATTTATAGACATGAATCAAGTTTGACACTCATGAGATACACATTACAGAACTTTTCAAAAATCCTATTAGAGAGGTTTTCAGATTAACTACGGAAACAAAAAGGAAATACAGTACTAGATTAACTACAAAAAGATAATGCAAGGATAAAGACAAATATTTTACGAGGTTAAATATTTTTTAGTCTTTGAAATTAGTCAATTTTGAAATTTTTGACTAATTTAGTCTTTTATCTCTCAAAATACGTAGATTTAATTCTTTTAATCAAATTTTGTTAAGTTTATTTAATATTTTAAATGCGTTGCATAAAAGTATTTGACTTAACTTTAAAATAAAAATATGTCAAACAGTATAAACAACTCAAACAGAATCATCAAATGCGTACGAAACATCAAATAAATATAACAAAATTATTAGATAAAAATATTAAATTTACGTATTTCGAAAAAATTTAAGAACTACATTGATTCAAAATTTTAAAATTAATTAATTCTAAAATTGACTGAAAGTGAAAATTAAGGGACCAAAGTATATTTAACCATAATTATAAATGCATTATGTCAAAATGAAAAAAATAATAATAATGTAATGACAATGAGCCTTTTCAATTATTATTGTATACGTGTGGTGATTCGCTTGAAGAAGCTGGTCCACACACGATTCAAAAAAAAAGCAGGTACAGAATGAATGAAGATTTAATGTTTTCAGTCCTTTCTCACACATTTTTTGTCGTTGATTTGTGTGGAAGGGGAGAGTGATGGATATGAAGATATCATACATAGCGAAACTTGTTCTGCTCCTTGCACTAACCCTTTCGATGCTTACCGTTGGTAGAACCCAAAATACTAGCACTTCATCCGCCAGATCCTCCCGGAACAGAGAATCCTGGAACAGGACACCCATCATGACCTTATTTTCCTGTTCTTGCACCACCACCAGCAGTGGCACCACCAAAACCTTGCAAAATATTATCTTTTTTCTTTACCCACCTACAAAATTACGGTATTTCCACCACTATTCTATTTCTCTCTGTATTTTACTTCTTATTTCTTGCAATGATAGATGTTGATTTAGGGATCTTTCAATGACTATGAGAAGCTCAGATGATAAGAAATAAATGAAAATTAAGTTAATTATTGTATGTTTATTAGTATCATTTACTATGTTTTGTCTTTTGTTTCCTCTGATTTTCTTTGAGGTCCTTTTAGAGAATACACTCATGACGGCTTCAAAAATTTTTAACTTTAGTTGAAGATAAAAGAATAAATCTGATTGTGCTATTTTAATTCCCCAATTCTTGTCTTGAAACTCCATTAAAAATTTTAGACCTGATAATGCTAGAGAACTTGCCTTGACTGATCTGTTTTCAAAAAGGCGTATTATTCATCAATTTTCTTGTATTGAACGACCACAGCTAAATAGTTTGGTCAAAAGGAAATATTTTGACATTCTTAACATTGTTACAGCTTTAATGTTTTATTCTAATGTTCCTTTAAAGTTCTGGGGTGAATGTGTTAAAACTGTTGTGTTTCTTATGAATAGAACTCCTAGGATAGTTTTAAACTCTAAATCTCCTTTTGGAATCTTGTACAATAAGATACCCAAGTATGCTGATTTTAGAGTTTTTGGTTGTTTGTGGTATGCTTTTACCTTATGATCTAAATGTTCCAATAGAATTGTTATCCCTCCTAAATATCTCAGTGATTATCATTGCTATAATATTACTCATTCTTCCATCAAAGATTATCACATGCAAAATTATCTTGACTATTCAAAATTATCTAACTCCTACAGACATTATATTTGTCAAATTTCTCAACATTTTGAACCACAAAGTTAAACGCAAGCTATGAAATTTACATCTTGGTAAGCTATGAAATTTGCGCCTTGACAACAACCTATTTCAATTTTTTTTTTACCGAAAGAGTTCCGTACTTTTTCAAAATCAAATTTAACTTTTATATAAATGTTGTAATAATATTTTTATTAAAATTGATATTTTTGACAAGATTAAGTTTATTTAAATTTATATTTTATATTGGACTTTATTTTCAATTTTTGTTTTAAAATTTGAAATAAATATATTTATCTTAAATAGTTACAAAACTATTTTAAAATTTTACATTTGAATTTATAAAGTCGTCATGTTAAACCAACTCTAATATTTATATAGAGATCGTTGATAGATAAATATTTGAAAAAAAAAAGTTCAATATAAAATATAAATTTTAATTAATTTAATCTTGTTAAAAATATCAAATTTAATAAATATATTATTGTAACATTTATATACAAGTTAAATTTGGTCTCAATTTAAAGAAGAATGGGATTGCTCTAGTTAAAAACAAAATTGAAGCTAAATTAAGACAAAATAACAAATACATGGATTAAATTCATATTTTTCACATGACACTTGTCTTAACAGTAACACGTACGTTGCAAGACCCCTCATTTGGCATATGACAATTTAAAAAAAAAATTAAAAAATTGAAAATAAATATTAAAATAAAATACGAGCTGACATGTAAATTGTTAACTATAATAACAAAAATGACTAAATTACAACACATTTCCAAAACTGAGAACCAAATTGAGATTAAAAAATTTTGACTGCAAAATTGATATTTTTGAACAAAATCAAGGACCAACCAAGTTTAAACCTTAAAATTATTATAGTTGTTGACCAAGTCCAAGACTCTATGATAATTGATTTTTGTACAAATATTTTAGATGAATGAAAATTGTAATCATCTAGTAATTCCAAAGTTCAACATGATAATTAATAATTTTTAATATTATAATAAAAGAATTTTTAATTCGTAATTTTGTTTTAAAAAAAATGATTTACATGTGGAAATATGAACTGCCAAATAATAAAGCTAATGAGGGGATGAAAAGTGAAACGATATTTTGAAAAGCAAAAAGGGAAGCTGAACCCTAAACTGTTAAAAAAACATTAGAAAACACACAATGAGGTGCAAGCAGTGAAAAAAGGGGTTCAATAGTTAATTAATGGTCTATCCAAATAAGCAACAAATGGAGGTACAGAAAAAATAAAAGAGGGTGCAAAGTAAAATGAGAAAAACCCAAGAAAAAGAAGGTGTGGGAGGAAATCGGGGGGTGCAGAATGTTAGCCCAGTCCCACTTTTATCTTTCTGTTCAAAATCGGAACTCTGCTTTCTCCATATTAATGAAAGATGGTATGCAATTGTATAAATACCTGGATTCAAGCATTCTGTAATTCATGTGTTGTATCACCAAAAAGAAAACAAAAAAACTGCAAATTGGAAAAACGAAACCAAAGATGTTGCTAAATTATAGGGATCATAATACAATACTTATCAATGCATTGAAGAAAAAAAAAAAAAACTTAGCTAGAGGTACAAGTATTTGCTCAAAATGACAATAATAATGCTCAAATATTACTGGCAAAGGTACAAATTAATACATAATATAACAAAGTATCTTGGTCGACTACTGTTGCTTAACTACAATTTTTGCCACAAGCGATCTAGGGCACTGTCTGCCACAAAATGGTATTCAAAGTCAGTTCTATTGCACTGCATTAATTTTATTACCTTCAGAGCAACAACAATGAAACAATAAAAGTGATGTACTACTTGTTCAAATATATGTGATGATATTATTTTTTGTTCAAATAATAAGTCTACGTATGAAAAGTTTGTTGCAGCTAGTGAATTTGAAATGTTAATATTCTAATAACTATTGTAATTGTCATTAGTGCAACAAAGAGCTTTAATGACGATTTTTTTCGCCATTATACTCGAATTCTACAATTAAAGCATATTTAGACAAAGTAAAAAAGGGACATTTAGGCTTCATCTCCTAACCGAAACCTATACTGCAAGAATAGACTTTGGTTTGTAGACAACCGAACCATAGCACGATTAAAAAAATAAAAAGTAAAAGTAATAGGTTTCAATAAAACGCGAGCAAGAATGAGAGTGAAAACGAAAGCAAGAGCGAGAAAGACAAAGACGACCGCTCAAATGTGAACCAACAATCAATATAACAACAATGTTGTGACATCCCAAACACAACAAACCAAGACTAACACAAACTTGCAATGTTGCGACGCCCTAACACGAAAAGATGACGATGGCAACCAAGATGCAACAGTGACACTAAAATGAGAAGAAAAACAACGTTAAGAGAAGGAAGAGAAAAATAAGAACGAAAGGAATAGATAAACGAGAATTTGAGAAGGGAAAAAACGATAATGAAGACAAAAATGAACCTCAACGAAAGTTATAATGGAGAAAAACGCGAAATTGCAGCTACGAAGGAGAAGAATGCAGGGACACAATGCAAAAACAAAAAAACCTATCGCAAGTTGTAAAAATTCACAATTTTATCATATGTAGATAGGTATAGACTTCGGTTATAGATTAAACTAAAGCCAATACCCTGATTACATCAGTATAAACTTCAATTCTTTCAAATAATCAGAGCATATACCCTTGTAGTTAGGGTATAGGCTTTAGTTTAACCTAGGACCGAAGTCTTTACTTTAACACTCAGAATATAGTCTTTAAAAAATGCAGTGACATTTTTGAAATTATTTGTACAACTATAGGTTTCGATTATTAAGTTTTGTAAATATATTTTTAACTAAATTAATTTCAAAAAAAAAATATATGTGACATAATTATAAAAATTATATATTTTATATATTTTTCATAAATATATTTTTTAAAATCTAATAATATTTTTTTTAATAATTATAATAAAAACTTAATATTTTATCTTTTTATCATGAGAAAAGAAAAAGCAAAGACATATAGTGATAATAGTTTTTTTATTTTTTATCATCATAAAGAACAAAGTGGATTGTGTTATGCAAATACAAAGTATACACATGGAGACAAAATCTTTTACTTGAAGATCAATGACAAATCTTACTTGCTAAAGACAAATATTAAATGAACTAGATAAATTATAATGAATAAAAACGGCAGATAACTAATTTAGTTTTTAAAAATACTACACGTTCTCACTCTTTCACTCAGAAGCGAAATATTTATTTTAGTTCCTAAAGAAAAAGTTATACAATTATATTTGTTTGCTAATTTTTTTAAAATTACTTTATCTTAAAAGAATATTTTTAATGACCAAATTTGACGAAAATTAAATAACTAATATAATATCACCAATTTAATTTTTTTTAAAATATTTAATTAATAAACAAAATTAGATTTTTCTTTTTCAATGAATAAATTATTTACTCACAAAAAAAACTCCCCCAAAATAGAATTAGAATCTATCCTCTTTTTTTTTTCTTTTTTACATCAATCTACTATATTACTAGTCCTATTATATCATTCTTTTCATCTCAATTTTTTCTCTTAGGAGATTCAATCTTTTTAAAGCTCAAATAACCCCTGCTTTTCTAACCTAAACAAAATACAAAGAAGTAATTTAACATTATTAACTGGCTGAATAATCGAAATTTTGAAAAATAGCCGTTGGGGATTGTCGTAATGAAACTTCCAACGGCTACTTTCTCATGAGAAGAAAAAGAAAAACTATCCGTTACCCTTTCAGAACTCATAAAACTCCACAACCTTCCTTCTACGGTTCATCACACATCCTTTCTATTATCGTCCTTCACTCATTCTCTTCTCCCTCTCGTTTCGCTTGCACATATCAAAATCAATTATTCCATTGTTCCATTATCTATCCAAAGTTCTGAAAATGAACGATCTAATGACCAAGTCCTTCACCAGCTACGTGGATCTGAAGAAAGCTGCGATGAAAGACGTTGATTTGGAAGCGGGTATGGCTGGTCCTCCCGGTGTGGAACTCACCTCTTCCATAACCCACTTGGACACTGACATGGGTCTCTTCTTGGAAGAAGCTGAGAAGGTGAAGACTGAAATGGGGTCCCTCAGAGACATCCTCGGAAACTTGCAGCAGGCCAACGAGGAGAGCAAGTCTCTGCACAAGGCTGAGGAGCTCAAGGCGCTAAGGACCAGGATCAACGCCGACATTGTTGCGGTCCTAAAGAAGGCCAGGGCGATCCGGACCCAGCTGGAGGAAATGGACCGGGCCAACGCCGCCAACCGGAGGCTCTCCGGTCTCAAGGACGGCACGCCGGCGATCTACCGGACCCGGATCGCCGTAACCAATGGGCTGAGGAAGAAGCTGAAGGAACTGATGATGGAGTTTCAGGGGTTGAGGCAGAGGATGATGAGCGAGTACAAGGATACTGTGGGGAGAAGGTAATAATCTACACACCTTCTATATATCTATATTCATGTTTGCTTTTGAATTTGTGGAAGTTATGAGAAATTACTATTGAATAATTCTCCTATTTCTTCAGTCCACTGCATACCAGATATCGATGCCGATACCAGATATAGAAGGTGTATAATATAAGCCTTGATGGAGAAAAATGGGAATGCTTTCTTCTTATGAATGATTCAAATAAAGAATAAAGTTGATTATGTTCTCATCTACAATTTATGAATCCAATAATTTATAATTTATACTTGCAGAACTGTAGTTATATATTTGTTTTGTTGTATGAATTTGTTTTATGTATGTGAGGTGTTTGATAAAATGTTGGTTTTTGTAAAATCTGATACATCTGTGCATTTGAGACTTAATTTGTGTGACATGTTGTACATTTTGTAAAATCCATCAGGTACTTCACAGTGACTGGGGAGTACCCAGATGAAGAGGTGATTGAGAAGATCATTGCAAATGGGAATGAGGAAGAGGTTTTGGGGAAGGCGATTCAGGAACATGGGAGAGGGAAGGTTCTGGAAACTGTGGTGGAGATTCAGGACAGACACGATGCTGCTAAGGAAGTGGAGAAGAGTTTGCTGGAGCTGCACCAGGTGTTTCTGGACATGGCTGTGATGGTTGAGGCACAGGGTGAGAAAATGGATGACATTGAGCATCACGTGTTGCACGCTTCGCACTATGTTAAGGATGGGACTAAGAATTTGCAGACTGCAAAGCATTACCAGAAGAATAGCAGGAAGTGGATGTGTATTGGGATCATATTGCTGCTCATTCTTATTCTCGTTATTGTTATTCCTGTTGCCACCAGTTTAAGCAGTTCTTGAGTGTTTTTGGTTATTCGCAGTTTGAATGATGATTCTTCTTGATTCGTCAGTTTTATTTTGTAAAGTTTGTTCGCTTTATTAATATGTATGATTCATCTATTTTTTTAGCAGAAGTTAAGGTTTACGATTTTTCATTAGAAAGTTGTAAACTGCTGCATCTTTAATTATAGTAGTGTACTGAATTACCAAGGAAAATGCTGCAACTCTACTTGGCTCTAAATATTTGATTTTGAATCTGCTACATACCTTTTCTATCTTTCTTTATCAATTGAACTCAATTGTTGAAAATTTAAATGTCTTTTAATAAAGGAAAAATATGTATTTTTAGTTCAATTAAACATTTAAAAAGATCATAGCAAATTATATTGTCACCCCTTCTATTCAAGAAATATTACACTCTATCACCCTACTAAAGACTCTAAAATTTGTATTCTTGCTAGTTAGGGGACCCTAAAGAAAACCATGTAAAATTTGAAAACAAGAGCAACTTAAGGATATTTAAAGCTGATATTAATTACTATGAGTGAATCCATAGAAAAAGAAAAAGTATAATACAAGGCCTTTTTTTTCGCATATAAAAGAATTAAGGACTCGATCAAGTACAATACATTATTTATCAATTCATCTCCACATGACTCAAAATTTCAAATATAAATACATTACATTATACTTTTTGATCCTTTAACTTTTCTATTTGATTTACTAAGATATTTTGTATGAGATTAAATAGGCATGATAAAGGTGTTAGAAAATAAGAATACACATTTGACAAATATTATGTGTGTATAGCAGAAGGAGCTGAGATATGATACATGGGCAAGCTAGTATCAAAAGCTTGCAAACTATATTATCTTATTTAGATACCCACCTTTGCAATTAGGATATTTCCAACATTACTGCATTTCCCTTTTTTACCTTTTGTAAGCATTTTTCAACAAATATTTTAAACGTGTGAAAGTCTTTATATTAGTGTATAAAATCTTTTTTTTTTATGTTATTTAAAGTGTTGTCTTATTTATGTAAGCAGTCTTCTGTAAGGTACATGAGTTTTGGGTAGTAGAATTTTTTTTTTTTTTATTTTTACCAACACACAACCTACTTAGAGGTGTTTTTATTTTTGTTTAAACATACATGTAAATCAAATATAAAACATTATACCTAATTTGTTTTAATTTAGTTGAAACATAAAAAAACTGAACCAGACTAAATCAATTTTTACAATTTGTTTTGGATTCATGTTACAATTTTATTGTATACTTTATCATTGGTGCAAATATTCGGTTTTTTTTTTCTCACTTTTGAATAAGTTCTATTTTAGGAGTTCTTCGATTGAGGGGACAAAAAAAACTCTAGTCCCCAAAGTTCAATTTCAACTGGTTTAGAGTCAAAGCTAAGGTGAGTTTAGGCTCACTACAAAACTTTAATTAACTCTTAAAAATAATACATTCAGTTTAGCTCATATATCAAGTTGGGTTGTCTTGAGCCGAAGACTAACATGGACCAAAGGCCAAGCCAAGCCAATCTAAGTCAAAGATTGAGACAAGTTGTTTCGGATGACAATTTGAGATGATCACTCTTAGATCGAGTATTGAGATGGGTTGACCTGGGTCAAAGGTCAAGAATGGTAAAAAATCGAGTCAGGTCGAACCGAAGGTCAGGATGATCTGACCAGGACTAAAGGTCGAAACCAGTTGGTTCGGGTCAAAGGTCGAGACAAGCTAGTTCGGACTAAAGATCAAGATGGTCCAACCCTCGCTAACGGACAAGATCGGGTAGAAGGTCGACACAAGTCGACCGAGGTCTCAAGTAGTCTCGAGCTGAAGGTCAAGATAGGCTGATCCAGGTTGAAGGACAAGACGGGCCAACCTGGGCCAAAGGTCCAGACGGGTCGACCATGGAAGATAGTCGAGACAGGTCAGTTATGGTCAAAGGTCAAGACAAGTTGGTTCAAGCTGAAGGTCGAGACTGACCAATCCGGCACAGACCAAAGGTTAAGATAGGTGGGCTCAGGTCAAAGGTTAAGACAGACTAACTTGAACTGAAATTCGAGATTGATTGTCTCAAATTGAAAGTCGACACATGTTAATTTGGCTAAAGGTTGAAGTAGAACTATTTAGACCAAAAGTTGAGATATAATAGTCTTAACCAAATGTCTAATGTATTTTAAAAAGCTAATATTTCGACAAAAGACCTTTATAAAAATAAATTCACCATTTTTCTACAAAAACCTATAAATTCAATCTCCCATTGAAATTTCCATTTCAATATATAAGAATCTATAATTTTTTTATTTTATTTTATTTTAGTTTATAAAGAAAAAAAAATTAATATATACTTTTTACCATAACTTTGTGTATTTTTTATTGTTAAAATGCTTTTTTTTAGTGTAGATTCCATTACTTTTATATATATCCTCACATTTTTTATTTTAGTTTTTTAATAAAAAAAATTATTTTTTTGAATTTTTAAAATTATTTTTACCACGTGTCACGTCAGTATCATGTCACATATCAAGTCAGTATGGTAATATATGTCAAGTCATTATCTGAATCTCAATTTAGTACTTATATTTGTTATTTTAATTCATTTTCAATCCCAATTTGTTTTAAAAAAATTCAATTTCATCCTTCCAAATTCAGATTAAATTTAATATTTATATAAATATTATATTTTTATTAAATATTTTAACAATATTAAGTTTAATTAAATTTAAACTTTACATTAATTTGTTTTAAAATATGTTGCAGGAGCTCTCCATGCTTCCTTCTTTGTAAGAAATAGATCTGGCGAAGTGCAGACTAAATTAGTTGTTCCCTTGTAACTCGTTAGAGCCACAAAATTTTCGAGAGTAGAGATCTTAAATCTTGTTGAGAATGAACTTGAATATCACATGGTGCATGCTTTTAGAACCTGACTTCCGTTTCCTACAACAACTTACTTTCCACTCCACTCTGGTTGAGTAGTTGTACCAGACTTAGCACACTCTTGCTTAATAGTTGGATTTGGTTTCAAATAGGTTTTGTAATAATATTTGATTTAATATTAAAAAAAATGTGTTAAACAATATAAACAACTCAAATATAATCTTAACATAATCAAATAAATTTAACAAAATTTGATTAAAGTAATTAAATTCACATATTTTAAAAGATGAAGGATTAATTGATCCAAAATTTTAAAATTAACTAATTCTAAAATTCATTAAAAGTTAAGGAACAAAAACATAATTAACCTTAATAATAATAATAATAATAATAATAATAATAATAATAATAATAATAATAATAATAATAATAATAATAATAATAATAATGCTTTCTTTCACTCATCTCCTCCTTCACAAGATTTGAACTCCTTGACCGTGCTTGATCTTTCGGATAATAATTTTGATTCTGTTCCATCATGAGTAGCCGAATCGAAGGGTCTTGCAGTCTTGGGTCTTGATATAATTTTGATTCATATTCAATATGCTAAAAAATTAAGGTATTATTCATAATCTTGTGTACTCGATACGAAATAAAATTTTATATTTAATGAGTCTAATCTTTAATTGAAATTTAGCTTACTATTGAGTCTTTTCTTAAATTGAGTCTGGAAGCTCGTGAAAGTTTATGCAATTAATTAAGAGTTCTAGTTCCTAGTCTGTGTGAAAAGAAAAGAAGAATGTATTTGGATAAAAAAATTTTGTAATTTTTAGAAAATTTAGATATATTAAATTTAAATTATTTTTATTTTAAATGGTTTGATATTTTAAATGTTTTGTTTAGAATGGGGTTAACAAAAAAATTCAAGCAAGTCATAAAAGAAACAGAACATAACAAAAGCAAAAATCTACACACCTTCTATATATCTATATTCATGTTTGCTTTTGAATTTGTGGAAGTTATGAGAAATTACTATTGTATAATTCTCCTATTTCTTCTGTCCACTGCATACCAGATATCGATGCAGATACCAGATATAGAAAGTGTATAATATAAGCCTTGATGGAGAAAATTTGGAATGCTTTCTTCTCATGAATGATTCAAATAAAGAATAAAGTTGATTATGTTCTCATCTACAATTTATGAATCCAATAATTTATAATTTATACTTGCAGAACTGTAGTTATATATTTGTTTTGTTGTATGAATTTGTTTTATGTATGTGAGGTGTTTGATAAAATGTTGGTTTTTGTAAAATCTGATACATCTGTGCATTTGAGACTTAATTTGTGTGACATGTTGTACATTTTGTAAAATCCATCAGGTACTTCACAGTGACTGGGGAGTACCCAGATGAAGAGGTGATTGAGAAGATCATTGCAAATGGGAATGAGGAAGAGGTTTTGGGGAAGGCGATTCAGGAACATGGGAGAGGGAAGGTTCTGGAAACTGTGGTGGAGATTCAGGACAGACACGATGCTGCTAAGGAAGTGGAGAAGAGTTTGCTGGAGCTGCACCAGGTGTTTCTGGACATGGCTGTGATGGTTGAGGCACAGGGTGAGAAAATGGATGACATTGAGCATCACGTGTTGCACGCTTCGCACTATGTTAAGGATGGGACTAAGAATTTGCAGACTGCAAAGCATTACCAGAAGAATAGCAGGAAGTGGATGTGTATTGGGATCATATTGCTGCTCATTCTTATTCTCGTTATTGTTATTCCTGTTGCCACCAGTTTAAGCAGTTCTTGAGTGTTTTTGGTTATTCGCAGTTTGAATGATGATTCTTCTTGATTCGTCAGTTTTATTTTGTAAAGTTTGTTCGCTTTATTAATATGTATGATTCATCTATTTTTTTAGCAGAAGTTAAGGTTTACGATTTTTCATTAGAAAGTTGTAAACTGCTGCATCTTTAATTATAGTAGTGTACTGAATTACCAAGGAAAATGCTGCAACTCTACTTGGCTCTAAATATTTGATTTTGAATCTGCTACATACCTTTTCTATCTTTCTTTATCAATTGAACTCAATTGTTGAAAATTTAAATGTCTTTTAATAAAGGAAAAATATGTATTTTTAGTTCAATTAAACATTTAAAAAGATCATAGCAAATTATATTGTCACCCCTTCTATTCAAGAAATATTACACTCTATCACCCTACTAAAGACTCTAAAATTTGTATTCTTGCTAGTTAGGGGACCCTAAAGAAAACCATGTAAAATTTGAAAACAAGAGCAACTTAAGGATATTTAAAGCTGATATTGATTACTATGAGTGAATCCATAGAAAAAGAAAAAGTACAATACATTATGCATTTTGAAAAGAAAATATTATTTATCAATTCATCTCCACATGACTCAAAATTTCAAATATAAATACATTACATTATACTTTTTAATCCTTTAACTTTTCTATTTGATTTACTAAGATATTTTGTATGAGATTAAATAGGCATGATAAAGGTGTTAGAAAATAAGAATACACATTTGACAAATATTATGTGTGTATAGCAGAAGGAGCTATGACAAGCTAGTTTTGTTCCTTGCACTCACTCTTTCAGTGCTTGTCCATGGTTATGGTGTTGACTTTCTCAACCGTCGCCGCCGCTAAAATCACCGGCACCGTTAATCTCTGCGACCACCTTCCAAGGTTACAAAGATTGTACCAAGGTTACAAGGTCTCGTCACGAAAACATAACCATCATGTTGTCTACTATCAAAAGCTTGCAAACTATTATCTTATTTAGATACCCACCTTTGCAATTAGGGTATTTCCAACATTACTGCATTTCCCTATTTTACCTTTTGTGAGCATTTTTCAACAAATATTTTAAACGTGTGAAAGTCTTTATGTTAGTGTATAAAATCATTTTTTTTTATGTTATTTAAAGTGCTGTCTTATTTATGTAAGCAGTCTTCTGTAAGGTACATGAGTTTTGGGTAGCAGAATTTTATTTTTTTATTTTTACCAACACACAACCTACTTAGAGGTGTTTTTATTTTTGTTTAAACATACATGTAAATCAAATAAAAAACATTATACCTAATTTGTTTTTATTTAGTTGAAATATAAAAAAACTAAACCAAACTAAATCAATTTTTACAATTTGTTTTGGATTCATGTTACAATTTTATTGTATACTTTATCATTGCTGCAAATATTCGTTTTTTTTCACCTTTGTTCACTTTTGAATAAGTTCTATTTTAGAGTTCTTCGATTGAGGGAACAAAAAAAACTCCAGTCCCCAAAGTTTACTTTCAAGTGGTTTAGAGTCAAAGCTAAAGTGAGTTTAGCCTCACTACAAAACTTTAATTAACTCTTAAAAATAATACATTCAGTTTAGGTTATATATCAAGTTGGACTGTCTTGAGCCGAAGACCAACATGGACCAAAGGTCAAGCCAGGCCGACTGTTCTTATGGGACCGAGTTGTACTTCACAAGTCTCGCGTACTATCTCGATGGTCGGATGCCGAGTGAGTCTTCTGTCTTCTGAGGGAGGGGAGCCACGGTCGCGATGCAGGTGTGCCTGCAAAAGACACTTCGATGCCAAAGTCAGTGCTGAATGATGTCAGTAGTTACAGAGAATATTTAATGCGTAATCAATGCATAGGGTAGTGTGCTATTTATACCTTTTTTTACCTGTGGGTCCTACCTGGGATGAGCTTTTGGCCCAATATTCCCTTCTTGGCTATTCTTGGATCCAGTGCTGAGGGGGAAATTACCAGGAGATCCCTCAAGGGTAGGCGGTATTCAGCACTCGGTCGTGAGAATGTCTGCGGATGGTTTGATTTCATCTTATTGATCGAGATGGTTACGTCATAGGTTTGGATTGTCCTGGGTAGGGGTACTCGTGGTGCAGGATAGGCGGCTTAGGGAATTTGTTGCCGTGAAAACCTCTTGTCCGTGATGGGGATGTCTTGGAAAAGGATGCGGCTTCAGAGGTTCGATGGTGACTGCCTGGGGGAGGAGGGGCATTCTTTAGAACAAGGTATGTGGTCCGTAGTGTGTTTGGTGGTCGCATACTATGGGAGGGGATGTCTATCGAGAAGTGTGAAGAAGAGGTAGCCGACACAGGGTGTGTGGTGGTTGGGTTCACTGAGGTTGCATGCTCAGAGGCCGAGGCCGAGGCCGTGTACTTTGGGTACGGTTGGGACACCGACCTAGGCCAAAGGTCGAGACAGACTGTTTCGGATGACAATTTGAGACGACCACTCTTGGATCGAGCGTCGAGATGGGTTGACTTAGGCCAAAGGTCAAGAAGGGTCAAAAATCGAGTCGAGTGGAACCGAAGATCAGGACGATCTGACCAAGACTGAAGGTCGAGACCAGTTGGTTCGGGCCAAAGGTCGAGACAGGCCAGTCCGAGTTGAAGATCAAGATGGTCCGACCCTGGCAAACGTACAAGATCGGGTAGAAGGTCGACACAAGTCGATCAGGATCTTGGGTAGTCTCGAGCTGAAGGTCGAAATAGGTCGACCGAGGTTGAAGGATCGAAAGTCAAGACGAGCCGACCATGGAAGATAGTCGAGACAGGACGGTTATGGTCAAAGGTCAAGACATGTTGGTTCAAGTTGAAGGTCGAGATTGACCAATCCGGCTCAGACCAAAGTTAAGATGGGTGGGCTCAGGTCAAAGGTTAAGATGGACTGACCTGAAATTCGAGATAGATCAACTTAGATCGACCTAGACCAAAGGTTGAGATTGATCGACTCAAACTGAAAGTTGACCCATGTTGATTTGGCTAAAAGTTGAAATAGAACTATTCAGACCAAAAGTTGAGACGTAATAGTCTTGAGCAAATGTCTAATAATGTATTTTAAAAAGTTAATATTTCGACGACCTTTGTATAAATAAATTCACCATTTTTCTACAAAAACCTATAAATTCAATCTCCCATTGAAATTTCCATTTCAATATATAAGAATCTATAAATTATTTATTTTATTTTAGTTTAGTTTATAAAGAAAAAAAATAATATATAATTTTTACCATAAGTTTGTGTATTTTTTTATTGTTAAAATACCTTTTTTAGTGTAGATTCCATTACTTTTATATATATCCTCAAATTTTTAACTTTTTAATTTTTTTAATAAAATTTTTAATTTTTTTTTTAATTTTTTTTTAATTTTTTTTTAAATTTTGTCACATGTTACCTCAGTATCATATCTCATGTCAAGTCAGGATGGTCATATTTGTCAAGTCATTATCTGAATCTCAATTAGATACTTATAATTTGTTATTTTAATTTATTTTCAATCCCAATTTGTTTTAAAGAAAATCAATTTCATCCTTCTAAATTCAAACTAAATTTAACATTTATATAAATATTATATTTTTATTAAAATTGATATTTTTATTAAATATTTTAATAATATTAAGTTTAATTAAATTTAAACTTTACATTAATTTGTTTTAAAATATGTTGCAGGAGCTCTCCATGCTTCCTTCTTTGTAAGAGATAGATCTGGCGAAGTGCAGACTAAATTAGTTGTTCCCTCGTAACTCGTTAGAGCCACAAATTTTTCCAGAGTACAGATCTTAAATCTTGTTGAGAATGAACTTGAATATCACATGGTGCACGCTTTTCAGAACCTGACTTCCGTTTCCTACAACAACTTACTTTACACTCCATTCTGGTTGAGTAGTTGTACCAGACTTGGCACACTCTTGCTTAATATTTGGATTTAATATTTCAAATACATTTTATAATAATATTTAATTTAATATTAGAAAAAATTATTAAACAATGTAAATAATTCAAATACAATTTTAATACGAGTAAGAAGCATTAAATAAATTTAACAAAATTTGATTAAAATAACTAAATTTATATATTTTATATTTTAAAAAATGAAAGATTAAATTGGTCTAAAATTTTGAAATGGACTAATTCTAAAATTCATTAAAAGTTAAGGGATAAAATCATAATTAACCTTAATAATAATAATGCTTTCTTTGACTCATTTCCTCCTTCACAAGATTTGAACTCCTTGACCGTCCTTGATCTCTCGGATAATAATTTTGATTCTGTTCCATCATGAGTAGCCGAATCGAAGGGTCTTGCAGTCTTGGGTCTTGATATAATTTTGATTCATATTCAATATGTTAAAAAAATTAAGGTATTATTCATAATCTTGTGTACTCGATACGAAATAAAATTTTATATTTAATGAGTCTAATCTTTAATTGAAATTTAGCTTACTATTGAGTCTTTTCTTAAATTGAGTCCGGAAGCTCGTGAAGTTTACGCAATTAATTAAGAGTTCTAGTTCCTAGTCTGTGTGAAAAGAAAAGAAGAATGTATTTGGATAAGAAATTTTTGTAATTTTTAGAAAATTTAAATATATTAAATTTAAATTATTTTTATTTTAAATTGTTTGATATTTTAAATGTTTTGTTTAGAATGGGGTTAACAAAAAAATTCAAGCAAGTCATAAAAGAAACAGAACATAACAAAAGCAAAAATCTAAAACCGGTGTTCAACATGGACTTGTCAAATAATAAAAATTTGAGTGAAACTATTTCCAAATAAATAACATTGCTCTCTGCAGAACTAAAATCTTTTGACATCTATCATAACTAACTTTCAGGCACAGTGTCAGATAGCATATCAAGTTTAACTTTGCTTAGAACAGTAAATTTTTTATTCAACAACTTTCAAGACCAAATCTCAAGGTAAAACATCTTTCTGTTAGAGGAAGATTTTCTCCATTTCTATACTTTTAGGAAAATAAATGAAATGGAAATGTTAACAGATTTATTTCCTCATAAGCACAGTAATGAAAGAAATAGAGAGGGTCTTTTCTTATCTCTGGAACTGTCACATAGCTTTCTTGCTTCCAGAATAAGACCCTAAAAATGTGGAGGATGTGAAAGAACAGAACAACTTCTAACAAGAATGAGTCATAAAAGAGTGTAGTTTTCTACAAAAACTTGTCACTTTTGATTTCTTAAGTAACACTGTTGAGTGAATGATAGACAAAATTGATACTCTTTATTGAGTTACCTATTGTGCTTACACATTCCTACCCATCTAATTTAGTACACATGTTGAACTGTTTCAGTGTGAGTTAACTGCAAAATTAGAAGCATTTATGTGGTATTTTACATTTGGCATGCTTATCATGCCGAGCATCAATGGCATCAATGATTGAATCCATATGCTATGTGTTCAAACATCACTACAAATATAACCTCATCTGTTCAGGTTAAAAAAAAAAGTAGAATCCAGTGTTTGGCTGAATCCTTGAGCTCAAGGCAAAGTGACAAACAAAATACAATAAAGCATATAAATATTACTCTCGAGTAGTAGCATAACAAATACAGGCTTCTCATGTTTCTGAAACATGGTAGGAAACAAATACAGAAAACTAAAACTCTCAAAGGCCAAAAACATGAGATTTATTATAAATTAACACATAGACAGAGAGAGTGAGAGAGTAGTTCACATAATACAAAGGCTTCCTTCATATGAGGAAGAACCACTATTAATGATTATCCATTCAATGTTACAACCAGTACACAAGATTCAATGATGGCTGTCTAAGTGATCAATAACCCTAACACCTCTATGAATGTGTTAATATCAATTCGTGTGTTGAAAAACCTAATCTTGTCACAAGATATCTGAACAACATACAAAAAAGAGAGAAGAGATGAAAGAGATACAGCAGCCAGAAAAACTAACTCTTACAAAGGATAGGTTATTGGTACATGTTGGCAAAACTCAGACATAAGTGACGATCTCTATGATCCCCCCAACCTCCCCAGCCTTTAAACCCTGCTTTATAACCAGGCTGATTCTCATACGTGTGGACATTCCAACCTAATTCAATGTTAGAAACTGTGTCAGGCTGTTCTACATTAATGTTCACCATGCCATTGTCCATGCAAGCCTTATTCTCCCCCTGACCCTGATGCAAGCCACATCTCCCAAAATGAACAGCACTGGTCCTAGGACCTCGTAATGAGTAAACAGGACTACCAAATGAAGGATAAACAGTTGCCCACATTGTGATATCCCAATTGTAGTCATCAAAGAAACAAAACTCTCTAGCCTTATTGTGTATTTTCTTCCAAACAGTTCTATTGAAAGAGTAACCTACATTTCCCATTCTCTCAGCTATCAAAGTTGCCCACCCTTCACCTCTAGAGTTCACATCAGAAGGTGCTAAATTAGCAGCATAACAATCAGGACATTTCTTAGGCTTCAACGAAGTTAGAACCTGCAAGTTGCGATAGGCATTGGGAAATATGAAGTGGTCTTCTTCAATGAAAAGAACATGACCAGAATGATCCCTCGTTTCTCTCAATCCATCCCACACTGTGTTCATCATCCACCACCAATGATGCTTCAGCGATACAATCTTTGGCGAGCGGTGGTTTCCATACTGATCAGGATTCCCCTTGCAATGCTTTTCTGTGGGATCATCCTTATCTTTGCAGTCATCAGCCGAAACCCCAGGAAAACTATCAGAAAACAAATGGGGTGAATAGGGTGCATATATCTGTTTAACTTGACAAAATCTGATACCATCAATGATCTTGTTCATATCCTCAAAGTATCCATCATGACTAACAATTAGTAAAGTCTCACCAATCCCCACCACATGCGAGAGGCTCTCAACAACTACCTTCAGATACTGAGGCCGATTGTGAACATACAGAACAACAATGATATGATCCTTTGCAAGAGTTGGATACAAATCCAAGTTTCTTGGAGGCAACCTATTCATCTTTTCCAATCTAAGTGACAAGTCACTCTGTTGGGGGAGATCATGCCACTTTTCAAACTTCAAGTCATGATGGTATGCATCAACACTGTCAGTATCATGAGTCACAATTGTTGTCGATGTTGAATTTGATGAAAGAAGAAAAATCAGAAGCAAAACCCCACATAAAGTAACAAACACCACAGATAACAGCCGGCACAAAGCCACATCTCTAAGCCTAAGGCGAGGTTTCTTGGTAGCAGCCATAATAGTAGAACTAACCATACAGTGGCAAGACGCAAGGCATCAGAGGGACTCTAAATTCATTCACAAATTACATCAAACATGATCTATACAAACAAATTGACCACAAGATACGAGCTACTGATAAAAAAATAGATACATCAGAAGAGAGAGAAAGAGTTTTGAGAGCCCAAAACCTATATTGATGGCTTTGATGTAGAGATTGATGCAGCCATGGTGAGAAACCAAAACCACTCCTACTTGGAGCTAAAGAACAAAACTTTGCGCTTCGTCGTGGAAATAGAATCAGACACACAAAGCAAGGTTGTGATGGTAAAAATAAGCAAGACCCTTTTGGGTATGGGATCAAAAGTGGAGTGGCGAAAGAAGGACCGTGGAATTGGGGTGCAGAAAATATGAGAAAGGTGAAGACTTGGAAGAGGAAAAGAAAAAGGTTTTATTTTTAATAAAAAAAACGTATAAAACACGACAGAAAGAGAGGTTTGAACTGCAGGCACAGCTATGGGAAAACCAAAGATTTGTGTCCATTGGATCGGGTCGGGTATGACGGCTTTGTAAAGCAATTGAGTTAAGGGAAAATAACAATTTAATGCTAATTAGATGAAACAAGTAAATTTTCAGTCATCAACAATTCATGGTTCCTACTTACTTTTAGTAGGTGTTTTAATGATTTATCATAAGTTATCCTAAAATACTTTGTAATTATAGTATTATTGAAATTAATAAATAATATTTATTTTGATAATTATTTTTTATATTGATTTTTCTTCTAAATTTAATAATATTTTTTATTTAATAATTATCATAATTTCTATCTATTTATTTTTTATTTATTATTATCATAAAAAAAGAATAGATTCACATTTCCAATAGTTAATATAAAAGCCATTGTTATTTTATTTTTCCTTCTTTATTTATGATTTTTTTTCTTTTGTGAATTTTGCGCCTTTCTCTTTTTTACATAGTATTTTTTTTTTTATTCCTTTCAAATTCCCATTTTATATTCGTTCTTAGAGTAAGTTATTATGGTACATTTTTACTTCTTCCTCCTACCAAACTTTGTTTTGTGTTTTTTATGTTTTCGCCTTTATTAAAAGAAATATAACTTGTATAGTCTCACTTTTACTTTTAGTCCTCAATTCTTTCATTTCTTCATTCTTTCTATGATTTTAATAGTGGATTCATTGTTTAATTTTAGTGTATTCCACAAACTGAGTGGAAGAAATATACTTGATAAAATTTATTAAGTATTTGGCTAATAACTATTAATTTATTAAGTATTTAGTTAATAAATATTAATATATAAATTATTTAACAAATAACATATTAATCTATAAACTGTTTATTGAATAAATATTGACTTATTAATTTTGTAACTATCTTCTTCCTTGTGGCATCACAATTTTTCTTGTAACTTTAAACTTTAATCCTTAAACTTTTAGACAATTATGTTAAATTTTGGTTTCGTTTTGCCTTTTCTATTTATAATTATATTTGTTAGATTACATCAATAATTTTATATAATATGCCACTTTCATTGTTGATTTCATAAGTCTATATAAAATATAGTATTTATAGCATGGAAATTTTAAAAATTATAATATTTCTATTATATTAATATGAGTTTATAAAAATATTTCTATTATATTTCATAAGTCATATTTTCTGATTTCTTAATTATTAATCATAGTATAATTCGTTAGTAACTCTAACCCTTTTTAATATAGTTAACGAAGTTGTTTCTCACACTATTTTTTTTTAATCTAATGTAGTTAAAACTGAAAAGCTTATCTAAGAATTAAACATCTTTTATATGCACTTATATAAATATAGACAAACTTCAATGAAAAATCGTTGATTAAATAATTTTATGTTTTGAACTAAGTAAATAGTGAATTTTTTTTTACAAACTCTTTCACATCTTTATTACTATCTCTAAACCACATCTATTTTATTTCCCAACTGTCTCATTTTAGTGTAGATTTAGTTTAATTATTTTTTTTGTTTGAAAAAATATAAATTTCTATTTAGAAAAAAATGAAAAGAATATTTAAAATTATAAAAATATATAAATTTTATTTAGAAAAATCTTTTATTTATAAAAAATATATAAAATACAAAATATAAAATATAAAAAATATATTTTTTTTTAAATGAAATTTATAAAAAAAAATAGAAAAGTATTAAAATTTATTATATATTTAGAAAAAAATTTAAAATAGAAATTTAAAAATGTAGCAAAATATATAATTTTTAATGGAAATTCATTAAATTTTGAAAATAGAAAAACTATAGAAATTTATTTAGGAAATTTTATTTTAGAAGAAATTTAAAAATAGAAATTTAAAAATATAACAATATAATATATTTAAAATAAATTTGATTATTTTTATTATATTTAAATATGTAAATGTAAAGAAATATTTTCAAGAATTTAGTGTTTTTGTATTTAATTATTTAAATGTGAAAATGTTTTTTCTTTTATTTTACTTTTTTAGTTTTTTTATTATTATTTTTTTCGTAAAACAATGAGAATTCTTTCTTTCAACATTGCACATTGTGCACATATTTAGAGAGATAACATGACTTTGCTTATAGGTCAAAATTTTATCTTATGAGGATCCAATTCTTATTTTCAATGTGCTATTTGGCAGTAAAAAAACTAGTCAAAGTTTAGTTCTCAATTATCCAAATTTTGAACTGGATATTTAAATGTTTTTTGTTATTCAAATTATTTAGGAAAATAAAAAAAAATTAACAATACTCAAACTTCTTAAAATTAAAAAATAAAATAAAATAAAAATGGCATAGAAAAGCTCCATCTTCTATTTTTATAATTGTTTTCTAAATAATTTTTTTTAATAATTTTTAATAATTTTTCTATTTTATAAATTTTATAAATTTCAATTAAAAGTTTTCATATTTTGTTTCATTTTTAAATTTCTGTTTTTATTTTTTCTTTCTTATTAAAACTTCTATTAAAACAAAATATTTTTATTTTTATTGTGGGAACTTAGAAAATTACTCTAAAAAAAGTGATTGTGTTTAAAATAATGATATCTTAGTATTATTTTAATAATAAACCGCTTATATATAAATAAAAATTTCATAAAAGCATTTCATTATTTAGAAAACACTATCTCTAAAACTCTGTTATCTAAATTCTCTCTTACTTCTATTTGAAATATCTCACTATACTCTCACCCTTTTTAAGATCGGAGACCGCCAGAGTGATCACTACGGTGAGATCTTCAAGTCTATCCGATTAGAACCTTGAATTGACTAAGTAATAATTTTGCTTTTTTCTCGATCTTCTCTTGAAAACCTTGCATGTGATCTAATTGTATCGCATGTGAGATTTGAGTATCTTGTAAAAATCTCTACTGATCAGTGGCTCTAATGATGTTCTCTGATTGTGTTTCTGCTAATTCTAGATTGAATTGTGAGCATCGATAATAGAAGAGGATTTTAGGTTTTTGTCGTAATCGTATGCTAGTCAATCAGATAAGGGAAGGAAGTTGATAATTGACTTTATTTAGAGGGTTCAATGAATATAATTGTGTATAATTAGAATTGACTGCTTGATTTGCTGTGAATTTGTGAACTGGTTGATGTTCTGTATAAGTTGAAATGTGAATGCATTGTATGATTTGAGGTTGAATTGAGAAAAATGGACACTTGAGTCATAAATCTAATTGGTATCATCTCCCTTTGTTTAAGAACTATTTTGGAACAAAATAAACTTGCAATGGATGTGCCAATTAGGGTCATGAAACCAAACCAAAATTTGTGTTGTTTTACTGGTGTGACGTTAAGCCTCAGAACCAACACTGAGCGTTGAAAAATGTAAGAAGAATGGCGTTGAGCGCTGGCCGAGCGGTGCCCCAGTGCGGGGACCTCTGCAGGTCTGGAACAAAATTTATGTTACTAAGACATTTTTATGGCCTTCCTCTAGAATTATCTAAACCATCCCATCCTTCAACACATAAACACGCACTGAACTTCATCACCCCATCCATCCTCATCTCAAAATCCTTTGTCTGATCCATTCCTACCAATTCCTTTGTACGCCTCATATTTGAATTTGTCAACTTCTTATCTTTGATCATTCCAAGAAAATCATAAGTGATGATCAATTGACTATAACTAATGAAATTATCACCTAATTTCACATTCAACTTCATATCCTTGAAGTGCTCCACCAGCCCCAACTCTTTTATCATAAAGGATGAGATTTGAATTTTTTTTCTACTCAATGCATAAACCACTACATTGGCTTTTCCTAGGTGATATTGTAGATGATAGATATAGTCTTTTAGGAACTTCATCCACCTACGATATCTTGTATATATCTCCTTTTGATTAAAGACGTATTTCAAACTTTTATGGTCACTAAATGCTTGAATTTATGCACCATAGAGATAATGTCTCCATATCTTCAAGGCAAACATCACTTCGACCAACTCCAAGTCACGAGTAGGATAATTCTTCTCATGAATCTTCAGTTACCTTGAAGCACATGCCACCACTATTTTCTCTTATATAAGCACACAACTCAATCCCTAATAAGAAGCATCATAATAAACCTCGAAAAGATTTTCGTGGTTCGGGAATGATTAATACAACACATTGGTCAACCTCATTTTTAGTTCTATAAAACTCTGCTCATACATGTGTGTCCAAATGAGCGACTGCTCAAGTTAGTTGCATTGTTGCAATCATTGAAAAACCTTCTATAAACCTTCTATAAATTCCAGAAACCATTCACCCTAAACAAGCGACTAGTATTTGGAAAGAAAGAAAATGGTTGTTTCTATTTTTACCGTTTTTTTCTCTTCACACCCAAGTCTTTTTTTTATCATATTGAAATTAGTTTTAAAAATGTGTGTACCTTTTCATTTTAAAACTAATTTCTAGAGTGCAAACAAAAAAAAAAAAAAAAAAAAGATAAAAAAAAAAAAAAAAAAAACAAAAAAAAAAATTTA
>Ga0214542_1005111_pt1 | contig 25335 bp, 7 predicted proteins | sample CNSS1metaG_FD_160096 | JGI IMG/M metagenome (GOLD analysis project Ga0214542, IMG submission 160096) | Root nodule microbial communities from cowpea collected in UCLA plant growth center, Los Angeles, California, USA - CNSS1 | ecosystem: Host-associated > Plants > Roots > Nodule | place: USA...
AATCATATATACTATATATATATATATATATATATATATATATATATAATTAGTATATATATTATTTGGTGATTATGTTGAATTGATAATATCAATGGATATAATTGAAATTAATATTATGATGAAATTAAAATTAATACTATTTACTGCATAATAAAGAATTATTAAATGGTGTAAGTTACTTCATCTTACTTATTCATTATGTTTATTGAATAAAGATAATTGTTTTTTCTTTTCAATTTTCAATACTTCAATGATAAATTCAAAAAGCAAAAAACAAAAAACAATTACAGTCCTTGCGAGAAAGAAGCCCAAATAGCCCATAAAGTCCAAATATGACCCAATTAATAGTGATGTGAGTTTTCCTCGCATAAACAAATACTTGTTTTTGCGCTTAACCTTCTCAGTTGCCGCGGAGGAGTACAGCGAACGCCAAAGGATGGCACCGAACAGTTTTTACTTCCTTTGAACCAACGGTTTGTTTTTCTTTTCTTCATTTTCTTTTCTGTTTGCCAATTTCTTTTTCTTTATATTTTCATTTCTTTCCCCTTTCATACACATAGATTGGGTCTTTCTTGTAGTATTGCCACATATTTTGAATACCATGATCTTCAAATTTCAAATTAATTTTGGATGTTACATTGTTGTCATATCCATCTCTTGCTAACTGGTATTTTCTTCTTACAGCGTGTTCTCGTGTTTTGTTGAACTCTGGTTTTGTTGGGTTAATTGTTATTTTTTTTTTTATTTTTTGGTTTATGAATGATGGCTGCTGAGTGATAAAAGGGTATGATGGGGCAGTGTGAAGGAGAACAGAAAAAAAATGTGTTTTTGGCGGGGTTGTCAGATAATGAACTAGAATGCCCTTTTTGTTAGCTTTTATTGACCTCGTTTATTTCATGTGTTGCTGTTTCATATTCCAAATTCTCAGAAAAAATTCTAGCTTTGCCTTCGTTGATCCCTTTGATCAATGTAGTTTCTATCAGTTCCCAGAACCATGGGGTTATTCCATGGCTGGTGAAGAACAATTGAAGTGCCTTTTTAGAATTTGTAGAATTAATCTTCGGGTTTCTGGATTAAGATATTGATCATACTGTGAATGTTTAGTTTTGCTTTCAAATTGAAGCTGCTTGTTAGAACCTCGTGAATCTCGATCATTTTTTGATTGAGCAAATTACTATTAACTACTAGCGCACATACATACCGTTGTGTGTTCAATTTTGTTTATTATATTTTTTTTGTCTGCTGATTGCAGGAGAGGAGCTAGGGTGCTTGTCTTTGATATTAGGGACAAATTGTAACTTCAGTGTTCTTCAAAGGGTTCTGAGTTCTTCTATATACCTTCTTATAGTTCCTTTTCTAACTCCTTTTCCATGAACCCTATGCTAAAGGACAGCAACACGAAAGCCACATCAAAACTATCCCGAAGGGGAAAAAGAAAAAAGAAGGGTTTGGCACTAAAGGATCCTCCAGTAGCAGAAAACCCATCAGAATTCTCATTTGCTATAGCCAAAATTGCAGTTGCTCAAATCTGTCAATCAGCTGGATTCAAAAAGTCCGAAAATAATGCACTTGAAACCTTAACTGCTGTTTCCACAAGATATCTGGAAGCAATAGTGAGAGCAGCTGCCTCATTTGCTAATGCATCCAATCGTACTGACTCCAATCTCTTTGACCTTGTCAATGGCATTCATGATCTTTGTTCTGTTCAAGGATTTCCCGGTGGTTCAGCGTTGCACGAAGATGACCTGCTGAGGTCTTCAGCTCTAAGAGAGATTATGAATTTTGTCAATCTCTCTGATAAAGTTCCTTTTGCTAAATCAATTCAATGTAGAAATGTTTCTGATGTAACCATTGATTCTGGTACATTAATGTGTTCCTCTAACCAAACCAAAATTCACATACCAAGGTGGCTCCCACATTTTCCTGAGCAAAACTGTGATCAGGTTTTAGTTAAGGAGAGGAAATGTGGAGAGAAATATTGGGAGGATTCATTTGCTGTGGACGAAAACAGTGTCATATCACATAGCAATCATATGAATGGAAAAGAAGGAAAAGACACAAGGAGGGAATTGCCAGAGGGAAGAGAAAGAATGAAGTTTAAAATTAGAGGGGAGGAGGTGAAGCACGTTGGATTGGGTGTGAATATGATGGGTGGGGTTTGTAAAGGAAGGAAACGAGTGTCTTGGAATCATAACAAAATGAATGGTTGTATTATTGAGAACAACAGAAGACATGAGAAAAGATAGCATGATTATTAAGGAAATGAAATGATCCTTGTAACTTTTGTGTAGGCTCAGGGTATGAAAAAAAGAGTGATATGAAAACAAATGAAATTTTGGTGCAGCCAAGTTTTGTTAAGTTTCAAGTTTGTTAAGGCTTGCTTTTGAAACTTGTCTTTTAAAGAAAGTGTCTCTGTTCGGAAATTCTTTTTGAATATGGTAACTATGCCTGGTCAATTGCTGCATATTAGATTTGTTTTCAACCTTTTGGCCAACATATTTTGAAGGTATGAAATTATGATTTATTAGCTGTTAGAGTGTTTTTCTTTCTGACTTCTTATTTGTAGCAATTTGTTACTACTAAGTTTCAGGTGAGTGAGCATCATTGCAGTAGTTCTTAGATCTTCCTGAAATGTTGGCCACTCCTTTTGAGCTGGTAGTTTCTTCCTAAATCTCTATACATTTCAATATGCACCCCTTGTAAACTACAGGTTAAATTTGAAATTTACAAAGTGTACAGAATGCAGAGTGAGATTATGGAGGTGTAGGAAGAAACTGTCCTTAAGTTGTTGTATTTTGTTTTGGGCCTCTTCTGGCCCGTTGAATGTATGAATGAATCAAATAGGTAATTGGTAGATGAACTTTCCAGTTTTATAATATTCTTCTGTTTTCTATTGTTTTTTCCGACTTTTTCTAGGGGTATTAAAATTTAACACACCCTAAAAGTATTTTCTAGAATTTTATGATTAAGTGTTTAATATATACATAATAATTTCAACTACTAAATTTTAACTTAATTAATTAATTAATCAATAGATGAGATACGTTAACTTCTTGAAGATCTAATGTAATCCTCTTTATATTATTAACCCACTGGTCTATATCTATCTAAGGTTTTCTATTTCAACTTATAACATTCTTTTCTAGTCTACCAAATATAATCACACCACGAAAACAAACTACCAAATATAATCACTACAAGAAAAAAAGCAACAACCATATTAAAGTGAGATATTTAACATTAGAATCAATATCATTATATATAATTGTATTCATTACAAAATCAAAAAAACTTTATTTAAACTATTGTCATGCATTGTAGATCTATCTATTACAAAAACACAAAATAGAAATAACAAATAAACATTTTTCCAAAACATTCAAATTAAACATGATGTCTTAAAAACTAATATTTGACTCATTTTAAGTATTTCAGGATTACAAACCTTTATAGATGATGAAGAATTCATTCCGCACCAATGTCTTGTTCTATTAATGTAACAAATTTTTTCAATTTCTCACTTCATGATATTTTAATTTATATGGTTTAGATTGTCACTAAATTAGATATATAACTTTCCAGTGATAACTTGTACATTTAAAATTTTTTTAAAATTATTTTTTAATCAGAAATTTTTAAGCGAAATTACATATAAACTTTGTATTAATTTCATCCATACACTTTATAAATGAATGCATGTAGTATTTGATGGCCGACGACATTAGACAACTTATCATAAAAATATCATGCATTCATTCATCATATAATTTCAAATATATAACCAATGGAATCATCATATTATACATCATTTTTGTAAATAATAATATTATTATTATTAAAATAAATACTCATGATTATACACCAATTTCATGAATATTTATTTTAATAATTAGAAACCAATTTGAGTTTTTTAGAAATTTATAAACTAAATTGAGTTTTTCTTTCTTCATGAACAAGTTTGAGAGCACCTCACACAAAGATCAAATCTAGTTATCTAAATAGTATGTTTTTAACCGATACTTCACCAGACACATAATATAGTTTTGTTGATTTTAAAGTTTAAAAGTTTCTTTTGTTCTTTGGCAGTAAAAAAACGGTTCGATACTTTTTCAACATATTCTTAAGTTCCAAAAGTGCTTCTCTTAAATATCGTACATCACCATTCTTAAACTCATGTTTGTTTGGTTACTGTCTTCGTCAAAGTTTTTGTCACTTGCTATACATATCATTGAGTTCCATGTCTCGTATTTGAAAAATACTTTTATGAATACAAAACTTACACGCAATTTCATAAATATTATTGAACAATTTTCAATCAGATTTAAATTTTCATCTAGTATATATTAATATTTAACAAATATTGTGTACTTAAAATTTTATATTTTATAGATAAAGTTTTAAATATAGTTAAAGAATTACATAAACAATAACTCTTATAGTTGTTTGTTGTGTTTATATCTACTTTTTTTTTATCCTTTTTATTTCCCTATATATAAACTAATTAGCAAGGCTAAGTGAAAAGTAATAACGTAATTGAAAAATAATTAATATCATTTTAAACTTTGAAATGGTTGAGAAATAGAAAAGAAAATGTTCAAAGAAAATTCTATTTAAACAGAATCAGGGAGTGGTTAGGACATGGATGCAGGGATAAATAAATATCTATGAAATAAATGATAACACACACAAACACATGATAACAAATTGTCTTTGTTAGATTACATAATATTAATGTTATTATTAGTTTATTAGTTTATTACATTACACCAACAAAGTGCCGTTGGTAGTTGGATTTCTCTAGTTTTAGAGAGAGATTCAGAAGAAGAGGAAGCGTGTGGTGATCTGATTGTGGAAGAGAGGTTCATTGACAATTGTCCCTTCATCGGTGAAACTCATGGCAAATCTGAGGTCATCTTCTGAAGAGATAGTTTCATTTTTGTAAGAAATAAAATGAATGAACATTTAAGCTCTAATAGGAATAATTTTGATGAGCTGTGTTTCTCTTCCAATCTATTTCCCCTTGATTGAAATCCTTTGATTCCATTGCTTCATCTCAACAACACACCCTTTTGATTGCCTACCCTTCTGTTGGAAGTCTTGTGATCTCTTTCCTTTTCCATGGATCCAAAAGAATTATGCTCCACAGATATGATTGATGGTGAGTGTTTTCTTTTTGTTGCTCTCATTCACATGCACATACAGTGTTTGTTTATGCATTGTTTTATATGCTTTTTTACATGGCTTGTTTTACTTTTGCTCTCATTTAATGTATTTTCGTTACAAATGAAAGGTTTAACTGTTTGGAGACTTTGTAGGAAGTTGGTTTCCCTTAGTTAACCAAGCCACTTTGATTATGGGGCTTGATTTAGGGATCAAACAATCGTAAGGGGTGACATTTGAGCTACGTCTCTTAACTGTTCGATTTAATGTTTAAAACATTTAGGTTTTACCTTTTTCTTGCTGAGGATCTTGTCATTAATATATCTCAATATAACAGTAATATTGTGCGTGGATGGTAACGTTTCTGAATGCTGAATTGTCCTGTCAGTGATTGCAAACCGGTGAATGGAATGTTTCTTGAATAATTAAGATCTTAATCATGCTGCATTGTAGATGCTTGCTACAAAAATAGTTTTTTGCTGTTATTATGTTCTTTTTTGGTCCACTGTTATGTTCAGGTGCTATTTCTTCTATCCTTCCTTCAATTTTAGGGAAAATACAAATAACATGACGGAGCACATACTAAGTTCATAAATAGGTTTCAGTTACGCTATGTCACATTCTGTTTCATATGATATGATTGCATTTGTTTCGGTTGGTCTATTTGTCAATTTCAAACTTCCATTTTGAAAGGAAAAGTGAGGAATAATTTAGTTGAAGAATTATTTCATTTCCAAGTGAAACTTTTTGTGCTAAAACATTGAGCTGGGAGGATCTAATTTTGATATTGATTTTTCAGTTTTCTTTTTCTTTTTAAAATTGTTTTAGGTTTAGCTTGAGTCAGAGCCTGGTAAAGTTGGACTGATTCCTGTTTGAGTCTTTAAATACCGAATGAACAATTTATCAGTTCAATATCCAATTTGTTGTTCTAATTTCGGACACCATAAAATAAATTGCTGAAAAAACAGAATATCGTGTAGTCCTATTTAAAATGAACAAAATTGGGTGCAATTTCCGGTGTTATTATTTCAATTTTTGTCAGAGGAATGAACATGAGCTTTAAACCTCACCAAGACACATAGTACTGTTTTTAAAGTTAGTAGTGTCAAGTAAATGAATACTCTCATAAAAATTTATTCTTGTAAAACAGAAAGTTAATTCTCTTGTCTATATCGTGTACATATCGTCTTCTGAAAGAAGTTTATGACTGCACATTATTTGAGTGAAATTCCCCTATTCATTTATTAATTGTTTGAAAATGATCACTCTTGCAACTTGCACTTAAAAATTAAGAAGAAAAAATAAAGAATAATAAAATCTTTCCTTTAACCAAAGTAACGTAATCGTTTTGATGAGGTAAAACTGAGGGAAATGTATGTTCTGTAGTGATCTGACCTTGTGTGAGAGCCTTTCAAAACAAGGATCTAGATTCTTTAGTGGAATGCAAATGAAACTTTTTACATGGCTTGTCTAAGAAATTTTAGAGTGGTGTATTTATGTGAATCTCTTTCAAGTAGATAAATTATGATGCAAAATACTATTTTTGTATTGGTGGTTCAATATCTATGTTTTCTTACTTCTTGTTCTCTCATCTCTTTGACACGTAAGAGATATTTTGCACTGTGTGTTCATAGAGAATTTTTTCCCTTGTGATTTTGGTGTCCACCAGGTACTGTTGCTGCACACATCAAGAGGCCATGCAATTCTCTTCCAACAGTTATTGTCATTGGTGCTGGAATATCAGGAATTGCTGCTGCACGAAGTCTCTATGATGCATCTTTTAAGGTGTTATATCACTATTGTCAGATTCATCTTTATTTACTTCTTCTTTCTATTTCTCTAATTAGGTCAGGGAAAGATTTTTTATTGCTTTTTGCTTTGTCTCATTCTCATCATTTGGTTAGGTAATTGTTCTGGAGTCAAGGGATAGGGTAGGTGGCCGGATATATACTGATTACTCATTTGGCTGTCCTGTAGATATGGGAGCCTCATGGTAAGTTCTACTTGAACTAAATTTTCTTTTGTTGCTAATACACTGTTTTAGAAATGGAAGATGACCTGAAATTGTGAACCTTGTTCACCATCTTCTAACTACATTCATTAATTTGGTGTGTTCATTGTTCATAGCCATACTGCACCAAAGTCCTAGATATGCTGAGATTGAAAAATATCCTCTCTTGCCTATTTTCAATGAAACAATGTGTGAAGTGTGCTAAAAGTGTGAACTGCATCTTAGCGGATTTTTTCCCAGTAACCATTACATTACATAAGAGATTTAAAGCTTGTAAACATCAATGTTGATCTAAAATTTCCAATATAGTAATAAAGCTATGCCAGTGTATTTGTTGTGACCCCAGTAGCAGTTGTACCAAAAATGAAAAGTCCCCTGCATTCTCCTTCCAGCAGTATACCAGCAAATGGGGACCTTATTTATTATTATTATTTTAGTTTATATGATCTTTCTTTGCACTCTTCAGATCACCACACTGTATTTTTTAAGTGTAAAGCAACGAAATGAGTTAGAAGAAGTCAATAACTTTGTTTCTATTTTATTGATTATTTCTTGATTATGTTCCAGGCTACATGGTGTTTGCAATGAGAATCCCTTGGCACCATTGATACGTGGTTTAGGGCTCACATTATATCGTACCAGTAGTGATAACTCTGTCTTATATGATCATGACTTGGAAAGGTAATAATTTAGATTTCTTCTCCATGTTTCTGCAAGATGATGTATTGCATGAACCTTAACCTTTTATTATGCCTAGACAGTTCTACAATCTGTTTCTCGTTGAACTGAAGAATTCACATATGATTTTCTAACGAGTGTAGAACGTCTGAAACTTTTGCAATTGTACTACTTTGCTTTTTAGTAATGCTATTTAATCTTTATAGCTGTATGCTATTTGACATGGATGGTCATCAAGTCCCTCAACAAATGGTAATGGAAGTTGGAGACACTTTCAAGAGAATTCTAGCGGAGGTGAGATCTTTGTTGAATATGGCGTGTGTTTCTCCTTGATCATGAAGGAAATTGTGATTATCTTAAACTTTAATCTATTGGCTTTCGTGTCATATTTTTAGACAGTGAAAGTGAGGGAAGAGCATCCTGATGACATGTCTATTCTCCAAGCAATTTCAGTTGTGTTAAATAGACATCCAGAACTGAGGTAAGGGATTGATAAGAGCATATATTGTATATAAGCACTAAGACCTGAATTTCAATGTATCCGTGTAACATGACGGTTTTCTGCAGGCAACAAGGACTGGCTCATGAAGTGCTGCAGTGGTACATATGCCGAATGGAAGCTTGGTTTGCTACTGATGCAGATATGATATCACTGAAAACCTGGGATCAGGCAAGTGCCATTATATTAGTTGAAGAATACAACAAGATTCTCTTTGCCTTTAACTTCTACGTTTGTCGTTTTCTGTTCTTTCATACTTTAGTGTGATTTCATTATGAAATCTCGTTTAGCCACTAGGTCCCGGGCTAAATAGTTGTTGATATAACTGATGAATTCTGCTTTGTTGGAACTTTTATAATAAGCAGAAAGCTTTAAGTTACCAACTTTTATAAAGCATACACAATATTCTTTTCTACTAAAGATTATATTTCTAAACTTCATTAAAATTTTAGAAGAGTTAAATTGACTGATATTGGGTGAGTGGGACTGGGTCAAGATTATGATTGTTCGAACAAGCTTTGTGAATTTCACAATACTGATAAGTTATATGGATTTTCATTATAATATTAAGTATTACCTCTATTGGTAACTTTGTACTCATTTGGGGTACTAATATGAAAAATATCTATCTGTTTTTGTATTTTCTTCTATAGAAGTCTTTGCTGAACAAGCTATATTTCCGCATGACACTTACGTGTTACCCTGTTAGGCCCTTGATTCATCGAGTTATTCCGATGGTTGAAGTGATAAAATTTAAACAAGGTTCCGTCTGTATGTACAAGATGAACTTGGCATTGTTTAGTATTCAAGTGAATGCTAGTATTGCTCTTGTTCTTGGTTTTCGTACAGGAGCATGTCCTCACTGGTGGCCATGGACTCGTGGTGCAAGGATATGATCCTGTTGTAAAAGCTCTTGCAACTGATCTCGACATACGCTTAAACCACAGGTTTTCTGTATAATTTATTGCACGACCTAGCTATGTGATTTGATACATAATCGTATTCATGATTTGTGTCACAACATGCAAAAAAGAAAAGACAAAAATAAAATTTATGTGGAATTACTTATTATAACTTTTGGTGACTTCTATCAATAAGACCAATTTTTTCTGCCCTTCTCATGGGGTGATTAGGGGTGAAGATTTGACCCTTCTTGTGAAACCATGTAGGGTGACCAAAATATCCAATGGTTACAACATGGTAATGGTCACAGTTGAGGGTGGCAGGAACTTTGTTGCTGATGCTGTTATTCTAACTGTTCCTATTGGAATCCTTAAGGCCAATTCAATTGAATTTACACCAAAATGGCCTGAATGGAAGACTACAGCAATTAAAGATATTGGTGTGGGAAATGAGAACAAAGTTGCCCTAAGATTTGATAGAGTATTTTGGCCTAATGTAGAAGTTCTGGGCATGGTGGCACCCACCTCTTATGCCTGTGGTTATTTTCTCAATCTCCACAAAGCAACAGGTCATCCAATTCTTGTGTATATGGCTGCTGGAAGGTTTGCTTATGATCTTGAAAAGCTATCTGATGAATCAGCTGCAAATTTTGTAATGCAAAAGCTCAAGAACATGTTTCCTCATGCTTCTAGGCCTGTAAGTTCACCTCTCATGCCATGTGTTTCTCTATATCCACTTTCATGATCATGGATTTTGAGTTTTGATGACTATTGCAGGTTCAATATCTTGTGTCACATTGGGGAACAGATCCAAACTCTCTTGGCTGTTATGCATGTGATTTAGTTGGGAAACCAGATGATGTGTATGAGAGGCTTCGTGCACCATTGGGAAATGTATTCTTTGGTGGAGAAGCTGTGAGCATGGATGATCACCAGGGATCTGTGCATGGAGCTTACTCTGCTGGGGTCATGGCTGCTGAAAATTGTCAGAGACATCTTCTGCAGAAACATGGCCACAGAGAAAATCTCCCTCTGGTTCCTGCTGTTAGGCATGAAATGTTTGAAACTACTATACCTCTTCAAATCTCTAGAATGTGATTTGTGTACCTTCCTGTTCTTGAAAATGAGAACAATGCTCAGCAGAATGAGTTGCTGTTGTTTAGAGTAATTGCACATTGTAGTTCAACTTAAACCATGGTAAAATATCACCAAAGCTAACTTTTATTCATAGAGAAATTCATTTCGTTTTTTTTTTTCTCTCTCTTAAGAGTAATTATAAAGAAATTATCCAAACCTAATAATGTTTAGCTCTCAAAACTACAAATTCTCTCTAGGTTCGATTTACCTTTGTTACATGCAATATTGACCACAACAATTACGATCTATAAAAATTTTTATCAGTCTCCTTGTGTTACATTCCAAAGTGAAAGGGAGTGCAACAAGTTTTTTATACGATGCAAGAAAAATTAACCAAAACTAAATATTCTCTAACCATTAAACTTAAGGATTATAAAGTAAAACTAATTATCTCTATAAATTAATATCCTATAGTATACGAAAAGCAAGAGTGTTATCCATGAATGCAACAGAACAACCACTCTGTAAGCAGTTCCTGAAACTGGCAAAGGGATCATGCACATTGACTTTAGGCAGAAAATCACAAGAGATCTCGAGAGGGAGGGTGTGCCGCTATTAAAGGAGAAGAAAAAATATGTTTTTATTTATTTTTACATTAAGGGTACAATGAACATTTCATCGCCCCTTTTAGGGTGCAGGTGGAAAAAATGGGGTGCAGTAAGAAACTTCCCCTTACCCTTGACCCAAGCCAAAAAGTTTAATAAACACAAACAAAAAGTAATAATAAATAATCAGTTGCACGCATTTTTTGCGTTTGGTTGGAGACAAAGGAGCAAGAAGCGCGTCGAACAGCGACCCAGACAATAAACAGTACGATGAGGATCTTCGGCAAACACGTTTTCCCGAGCCAGATTATACTTTTTGCTTCTGGGTATGTATGCATACGTTCTAATTCAATTCAATTTTCTAGTGAATTTCAGTTCTAATAGATCCTAATTCCGTTAAATTGTTCGTTATAAACGCGCTTAAACGTGCAAACCTAAACGTTACAGGCTTCTGTTCTTTGCATCGACAACCTATGATGTCCATAGATCCATCAAGAACAACCAAACACCCCCTTCCGAAGAGCAAGTCAAAGCCCTTCAAGACTACATCGAATCTGCGCGTCGCTCCCGTTGAATCAACGGTCTGTATTCTGCCACGTCATCTTATCAAGACACTGTAAATAAAAACTGAATTATGGCCCATGCAGGTCTCGAACCTGCGACCTTCGCGTTATTAGCACGACGCTCTAACCAGCTGAGCTAATAGGCCTGTTTGATATGTTGTTCTGTGTAACAAGTTTGACGAATTAAAACATTCTCCAAATTTCATGCAACTTCTCAAGAGTGTATCTTTTAAAACAATTTATCAATTTTCCATCAGTCAAATAACTTTCAGCATAACTTGATTGTGACTTTATAAGATTATTTAAGTGAAAGAATTTTTGTAATTATTTTTGTGTATGCATTTTCTTATCTCACTTATCCTTTGTTTTATTATGTTGGTTAATCAATTTTTTAGTTTCCTGGTCTACAATAAACGTAAACCATACATGATGTAAAATTGGAAGTGTTTTTATTATAAAAATTAATATAATTACTGAAAATTAAAATATTTTTATAACTTATGTTTATACATAAAATCGAAAGTGTTCACATTCTACTTTTTTATGTTTCTGCAAACCTTTTATTGTATCCATAGTTATATAAAAAAATTAGTTATAGTCACTATTTTGATTACCATAAAGAGGAAGTTCACATTTTATGTTTCTGGTATTTATAATTGTAGTTTCTTTCTGCTATTGACTCGGTTGCCTAAGAAAATATTTTAAAACCTCTCATTTTTTCATACATCTCATTATGCTGGGGTGTTATAATCAAATAATATTCATTAGAAATATTCAAATATTCCAACTAAATTATTTTTAATCTAAAATATAAGTTGCTTTTTCATGAAGTTATTATTTAATTGAAACACTACAAAGTAATGGTTGTCAATTTGGAAAGACCTTTCAGTAAAGTTTAGCCAATTTCCAATTATAATAGTAACAATAAAGAACGAAAACGTGGGTCGGTTCAAATAATTCATAACTAGCATCAAAGTGAACTATACCAAAAAATAAATAAAAAGATAAAGACAACATATTAATCCAAACTTCTTTTTCATAAAAAGGGGAACATCAATATCAAAATCCAATATTAACTAAAATTATGCCTTATTTGACTATATACAAATTGTGCTTTTGCATTTTCTGTGGCTCTCCTAAATCCATTCTTCCACATAACACTATATGGCATTGGATTTAGGTTTTCATTACAGGAGATAGTACTTTTGATGGAGGAACCATAGATCTAGCAAAAGCCACTGGCAAGGAAAGAAACTTCTTGGTTTTGCCCACATAAGCCCTTCTGGTGAAATTGTTGTAATCATTAGCTTCAATCTCGTCCAAAATCTGGCGATACAACAGCAAGGACGCCCAAACCTACAAATCCCACACAACCCTTTTGAGTTCACACGTCAAAGTACTTAAATAATGCATGAAAGGCTTCACCTTTTTCCATTTTGGTTCTAGAATTGCCATAATCTTTCTAGGAGTGTGTGTATTCTCACTTGGGTAGCCCTAGAAAATTTATTAGTCCACATTCAACTTTACACTGTTATTATATTGGCAAAATGTGGTTACAATGACGTCACTCCATTAGAACATGCTACAGACTCGTATACAGATACCTAACAGCATAACCAATTATAAATATATTTCTTTGTTGACACTGACTGCAAAGCTTTATCTCTTGGATTAAAGTTCAGATTTTTATATTTGTGTGTGACTATCATTGTTAAACAAATATTTTGACCAAGAACATGTTTCGTCAAGCTTCCACAGGCCCACCCCCATTGATTCTGAAAAGGTTTTGCATGTGTGTCCCCTTTAAAATTTGAATAAACCAACAATTTGATCTTTCAAGGATTACTAAGTAGTCCCTAAACAATTAAAGTACTGAAATGATTCCCTGAGTATGGAATATCCATCACTTTGATTCCTCCTGTGTTAACATATTTTACTATATCCTCCGAGGACCATTTTGAAGGGATTTTCAAATTTTGCAGACTATGAATCTTGATTTCTAATACTTAAATTACTTTAGGGACCATTTAGGAGAGAGGAAAATACTTCAAGGATGAATTGATGATTATTCTTAAAATCTCAAGCACAGAAAAGGTTTTATAAAATTATATATGTTGGAATCTCATACCGGCCATCTGCTAGCTTCATTGAGCTCCGTCACTCCCTTTTCTGCCTCATCAAAAAACATTCTAGCTCTTTTTATTTGGCTCTTCATGAAGTTCCTCCACTTGTCTGTCACCTTACCAGCAAATATGTCTTCATCTGAGAGCCCTGCTTGAGCCAACTCATCTTGAGGTAGATACACTCTTCCTCTGCTGGCACTGTTGAAAATGAAAAGGGTATAACCAAATTATGATGCAGATTCATTCTTGAAATCAGCATCAGAATAAACTAACAAGGTATCCTTGAAGCATATTTTGGTATTAGTTCCACTATAATTTTTCATTTTTCAGCCACCTATTTTTCTTTTCTCTACCTAATCATGTTAGACACCACAGAGTAGTAAATTCTAACAAATCACATAGAAGCATATTCAAGTTTTATGGACCGGAGAAAGAATAAAAACATCCTGAAACCCAAACCAGACATAGCATGAAAGGCTTACTGGTGTGTTAACAATAAAAATAACTCCTACATAAGTTTTTACAAGTCCAGAAAAGGACTAACAGAAAGACTTGCTGATGTTGAACATTAATACTAAATACAGCATCTAGTATACATCTGCTTTTATTTATTTATGTTTTTTTTTTTTGGAGACAATAGAGTCCAGCTATCCTGTGTCTCAATAAGGGGATATGCATCTCATAATCATCAAAAAATAAAGTTAGACATTGACATATAATGGTATAATGGACAATACCACAGTGAGACAAGTAAACTTCACAATCTTGATTCTACGAGTATTTTCTTCCAAATTTTTCTAAAGACTTGAATAAAACATGAGTATTTACGGACTTACTCCTCTCCAACATCTCTGAGGATGTTTGTTAACTGATTTGCAATTCCCAGGGCCAAGGCAGCATTGTAAACACTCTCAGTTGTGGCTTGTGAATATGGAGAAATGCCCATGATTGGAACACTCATTATACCGACTGTCCCAGCAACATAGTAACAGTAAAGATATAGTTCATCAAAGTTTTTGTATCTCGACTTCTTAAGATCCATTCTCATTCCTTCTATCATATCTTTAAATGGCTGCATGGACATGAATAAAAGAGTTGAAAAATATGTTCTCTAAAAATGAAGATGAACTATTAAACTCAAGTTTATTATATGTAATAAAACATGATTAATGGATTTGAGGGGCACCTGAAATACCTTGGCGGTTTACAGGATTTTATAGCAAAGACAAGCAGTGATATTCTCAGAAAAATTTAAACAGAATTTCAAAACGTGCAACCGCTATATAAGTTTTTTCTCCAAGGACTCAAGATTGAAATGTAGTACAGAATTGAAATTAAGAAACAAACAGATTAGTATCATGAGCAGTTAAGAACTCTGATTCGGACATAACATATGTCTGTGCATAGATTGAAATGTTTTAAAACACACACAATTCATATTACATGACATATGTCTGTGCAAAGATTAGCGATGAATTTCCGGAAAATATCTTAAATGATTAAGGAAATGGATCCGTACCTGGATATCAACAGGAAATCTGGCAACTGTATCAGATAAAGCAGCATCAAGCATATCAAATGGACGACCCTGAAAAAGTTCTTCCAGTCTTGATTCCCACCTATCCAAAGCACCTGGTGTAATTTGAGAAGCATTAGGGCCATCAACAAGTTCATCTGTTCTCCTGCACCACACTGAAAAACAGGGATCAATACAAGGCAATTGTTCTTACAGTCTTGCACGATCATCTTACAGTCTTGCACGATCATCTGACAAAAGATAGCAATACATTACAAGATAAAGCACAAGCAGATTTTATTCACCAAGGAATCCATAACACAGTTTACCCATATCCTTCCAATTTTGGTTATCTAACAATTTAAGCATTGGTCAGAGATTAAAGTAAGACAATTGTGCTTTTGCAATTTTATCATCTGAAGGAGAAAGCTTCATTATTGATTCACCTTAAAGGTTTGTCAATTTATAGTGTACATAGGAGGATTAAGTTCTCATTTACATATTTGGTCAGATACATTTTCATGCAATGATTTAGTTTCACCAAGGAATGGACATTGCCACGGATTCCTTTGAAGTTTCGAAGGAACATACACAGATTTTTTCAATTTTTGAGGACTCATTCAAACATTCAAACAACCAGATTTTCAAGCCTGAAGACCTAGAGCGAAACAAGTCTGCTAGTTCTTGTTTCAAACATAAACTACCCTGAAAGTTCAAAAAAGATTTGATCAAGTATGTATAATTAGTCAACATGCTTTCTGATGACCAAAACTTTTCTCTTGCCCTTTTAACTTCTAAGTCAGATACTGCAATCAGATATGGAGTTTGGACCGAAACTGAGTAAAAAAACCCATCTTAGGGTATTCTAAAACCAAAAAATTTTGTTGTTACAATATGTCTCAATTCAATAACAGTTTGTGAAAAGTCTTCCTAAAAAGTGCCTGCTTGAGGTGATTCCTACAATACTGTAAGAGAAAGCAATCCTAACCAAATAAGCATGATCACTCACCATATATTGCCCAAATAGCTCTTTGTCTTTCGGGAGTCATTAGGAGAGTTCCTGCAAAGACAAAAACCCATGTAAATTGGACTCAAACCATGCCACAAACCCAAATGAAATCTGAGGTTGACATCCTCACATGAAGGAAGGATAAGAGAAAGCTAACCCAGGTAAAATGTTTTAGCATATTCTGCACAAACTTCTCCACAACGATCATATGCTTCACTCAACAAACTCAAATTCCCAGGCAGAGCAATATCTGGTCTTGCATCAATTTCACCCATAGAGCCAAACTTCCTCTTAACCAAAGATGCCTGCTTCAACACCACATCATAGACCTTCTGCTCTGATGAAACAGCCACTTCTCCAGCTGCTGGGTTTGCTAGCACATTCGCTACCATAGGGAAGTTGCTAGCACGTTCTAAGCCAGACCGTCCAACACATGCATACTTCATGTCTGTACTCAAAGAGTAAAATCTCCATCTCCTCTCCCTATCCTTCGCTCTAATCGACCCATAATCTTGAGACATAACCTTCGAAGAATCCAAGAACTTCGCATGTTGGATAGAATCAAATAACCCGGGGGAACGCGAAACCTCCAAACCAGGGAAGGAAGCAACCCATAGTAATGTCACAGACATGACTATACAATTGTGTTCTTGAAACTTGCTCGTGGAGCTTCTTTCCTCCTTCACTTCCTTTTCTCAAATAGTTATCCTTCAGAGAACCACTAAATTGAAGACACCGGCAAATCACGCAAAAACAATTGCCTCTATTTCCATGCAAGTCTCAGACAGCAGCCGCAAAACTTGGTCTACCAAAGATATCTGTGACTGGACAAAAAACAAACATCTTATTCAGTATCACAGTGACATCAACCTAAAACAAGACAAAAACATAAAACAACACAAAACAGGAAAAACCCTTTTGATCAGATACAACAAGATTACAAAAACACACCTAATGAAGATCCAAATCCAAACAACACCCCCTCCCCCCGGTAGAAAACAAATGAGTTACAACTGTCACCAGAGAAAACACCAGCCAACAAACAGTGTTTGCTACGACTTTTCATCCATTCATTCATTCCAACACCAAAACAGCACTAAATTATGAAGTTGGTCAAACATATTATGTATCTACGTACTATATTTCCTAACCTACACGAAAATCCAACCTCTTAGAGAAAGAGCATGAATGAAAAGATATAAAAAAAAATGCAGGCACACACAAACACCTGTGTTGGGTGGTGCTGCTGTGACCCACTCAGGAGAGGTTCCCATTAATTGAAAAAATGGTTGGACGCATCAACATCATGGAAGAAGCAAAAACTAACAACGGCCACTAAAGAGCAATTTCTTACACTCACCATATGATATGACCCACCAAATTCTCTCCACTCTTCCAGAGTCTTAATACTATTTTTTTGCTCGTCTTTTTGTTTCTTCCTTTTTTAAAAAGAAAAAGGAAAAAAAGTGTGCCCCTTTTGTTAAAGGGTAATTCTCTCTTTGCTGTGCTAATCTCTCTTACGGCATTTGAGACCACACTCTTGTGTGACACGACAGAACTGTCTGGTTCTGAGTCTCACACGCCTCTTGTTACAATAGTTTGTTCTTTGGAGCCTTCTGTGTATCAATTCAACGTAAGCTACTCACATTTATAGTGGGTCGGGTTCCCAGCTCCATACCCGCATTTTGCTTTTGGAGTGAGCTTTTATTTTTCTTGGTAAAAATAAAAATTTCATAAAGAAATGCCAGAAAAAATATTGAATACGAAATTAAATCACATTTATTAACTATACAGTTTTACATGTAGAAAATTAATACTATTAATTATACTGTGCAGTTTAAAAAGTAAAATAAGTTATCAAAAAGGGTGAACACAAAAATGGAATAGTATTTTTATTATTTGAGTTAAATATATTTTTTAAATTTAAATTTACTCAAAATTAAAATTTATCTTTATTTTTAATTCATTATGTCTTGATTTTCAAATTTCTTATAAAGAAATATTATCTTTTTAATTTAATTATATAAAAAAATTTCTTGTTAAATAATGTTTTTAATATTTGAATTGAAATGCGTTAAAAGGTCAAAATTAACTAAAAATATATTTAATATGTTAAAAAAAATTAATATAATTAAATTAAAATGATTATATTATTTATTTTGAAAATTTTGGACTAAAATATACTAAAATTTAAGATAAAAATAAGTGTCAAATTAAAAATATAAAAACTAAAAAGTATATTTAACCTTTATTATTTTTAAATATGATAAAAAAAATTGATTCTTGAACTTATATAAAATTAAAGAAACTAAGTATAATTCTCTTCTTTAAAAGATAAAATTAATAATATATATATATATATATATATATATATATATATATATATATATTATACACATGGTTCTCTTTTATGTAGGAAAATACACATCCCTCCAATAGTTAATCATGCATCTCTCTCGTTATTTAAATAAGGGTTAAATATGTGTTTGGTTCCTTAAGTTTTTGAAATTAGTCTCTCTTCAAAACTTTATACCAATTTAGTCTTTCCTCTTTAAAAATGCGTGAATTTAATTATTCTTACCAAATTTTATTAAGTTTATTTAACATTTTAAACGCATTTTATTATAATAATTGAATTAACATTGAAGCGAAAAATGTGTCAAACGGTGTAAACAATTCAAATACTATCATAAAATGCGCTTGAAACCTCAGGTCAACTTAACAAAAGTTGATTAAAATGACTAAATTCACATATTTTTAAAAATAAAAGATTAAATTGGTAAAAATTTTTGAAGAGAGACTAATTCCAGATTTTACTGAAACTTGAGGGACAACAACATATTTAATCATTTTAAGTAAAATTACAATTGCCATTAAAAACTCATAATCAAAACATTTAGCCAATGCTATTAATATAATATTAATTAATTATTGAATGTAATTTGTTTATCAAATTCAATAATTTAATGTTAATAAATGAATATGATTGTAACAAATATAAAACCATTTTAGTTAATATATTAAGTAACATTTAATTTTCATTGAATGTAATAATTTAATTCTAATAAATAAATATAATTGTAATAAATTTTCAAAATTTTAAATAAGTCTTCTTATTTTAAGAAATTGTTACAAATTTATATAAATATAAATTACATAAACATTAAACTTTTTTTTATTTTTCACAAAAAAAAAAAATATATATATATATATATATATATATATATATTTTTTTTTTCCTCGTCAATAGCTTAATTAATTAATTCTATTATTAATTTTTTTTTTCGTATTCTTTTGAAAGTATTTTAGGACATAGTAATTATAAAAAAGGTCAAACAAAGTTTGTATACGTTAAATTAATTATATAGTGTGGATAGCACCATTGTTTTTACATAATTTTCTTTTATATATTTATGTTATATTTAAATTTATTGAAATGAAATTGTTTAAATAATAATAATAATTTTAGTTCAACTTATACTTTATTATGTTTTTTTTTATAAATGTATTTATAATAATATTTTACAATGTTATTTGTTTATATTATACTTTAAAATAAAAATTCTATTTTAGTATATGTGTTTAAAATTATTATGGATGAAACAAAAAAAAGTCACATTCCAAATATTTGTGAGTAAAATTTTCGATGTTGGTAAGATTAGTATTTTTAACAAAGGCGACGGACACATTACGCAGATTAATAAGATGAGTATGGTATAATCATGTCCATATTTTCAACTCTACCATCTATGATTTTTTATATAAATATTTTTTTAGAATTAAATTAGTAAATTAATATTATTGAAAAAGGTAAAAGCAATTACAATATTAAGAAAATTGTTATGCATTGAAATTGTAAAATTATATTTTTATTGCAAATAATTTGTAAATGTTTGAAATGATTACATTGTTTATGTTCTATCATCTAATAAGTTTTACATTATTTATATTAGTTAATATTCTCGTTTCAACTTAATAATTATAGGAAGATTACAACATTGTCATATTGTTTAGAATTTAATTTTTTTAATTTCCATAATCTAAATAATCTACCAAATGAGTGACGAAAGATTAAAAATGTTTTTATAATACAATTACAACAAATGATACGAAATAAATCAGCATGTGGCTTAGAGTTTTCACTTGTGAATAGACCCGACCCGGGTAGGAAAAAAATGAATCGGATACGATCCAGAAATGACGGCAGGTACATAAAGTGCGCAAGAAAAGTGAAATCCACGTGGATGCAATCAGCCAATGAGAGAAGGATAACCTTATCGTGTGCCACAAAGCGGTGTTCAAAACGGTGATGTGGTTACTGACGTGGCACTCTCCCATTGACTCTACCATGTGATACACTTATTTCACGGGATCGCGGGATTGGTTTGATGGTGAGAGCGTGGGCCCTACCGGGTTGCCAATTATAGAGTTTTTGCACTTTTTTACCCCTAAATGGGCTGCATGGGGCCCAGTGGGCCTTTGTCGGTTTGCATTATACCCTACACAGTGGAAAAGTGGAACAAATGAATAGGAATTGAGAAAAATGGGACACACACGTTCATTCCAACACAATTTGACACGTACGCAATTTGCACCTTCTGTGGATCTCATCGCACTGGATCACTATTTCACTTGTCTTGACGCAGATCCACGGACACTTGTCACTGCTATTTACCGAAACTGGATTGGTAGGTCAAATTAAATCATAAACATTTGGGTACTTTAAGGTTTTTGCAATTAATTAATGGACCTAATTCTCTATATGATAGTGGGAAACGTTTTTGACTCAGATCTCATTACCCATTATTTAATGGGAAAAAGGTGTTAGTGTTGAGAATTAAGAGTCGAGGTTGGTTAGATTGGTAAACATGATTAGATTAATTAAATGTGGAAAGTGATGAATGATTAGTTGGTAGGAGTGAGAATGTTAGTTATTTGATAGGGTATTCAAGGGTTCAGAGACTCTCTTAGTTCGGTAAATTAATATTTTTAATCTTTTATTTGGATTTTTTTTTTCTCGTGCTTAAAATCTTTATATTGTTTGTATTGAAGAAGGGATGAGTCGTACCAAAAGTAGTGTTGATAGGAATAAATAAACGGTGTGGGGATATGTTTGGTAGGTCAGCATGGATATAAGATATTTTCTTATCTTCTTTCTAAATTGGTTGGTATTTTAGCACCGTTAAATTAAATGGTTGGAACATGTAGATGAGATTGGTATCACCTCCTTATTGGATATGTGTTCCACTTCTATTAATCATAAAACAAGTCATTGATATGGTTTGACTTCGTTAGTAACATAAATTAGGTTATCTTTAAGGTGACTAAGTAATAATGTTATTTGAACTTAAAATAGAATTATAATTTGTAGTAATATTTTATTGGTCATGTTTAAATTATACTTTTCTTTTTCTTGAACACAATGTAATATATTTGTTAATTTAAAATAACAAAATTAAACGATTTTTATGCAAATTGATCCAGACTCGCAAACCAAATATTATGTTAAGTGAGTCAAAAAAGTTAGTTTGTATTTTTTATATGGGGTGAATGAGCTCGGCATATCTTTTGGAGACAAATGTAGAATAGACAACAATGGGATGATCCAACCCGTATTGTCATCCTTAATTTTCAAAATTTTAAACTAAAATATAAAATAAATTAAATATGTCTTTATTTATAATTAACATTTTAAATTTTCTCATTAATATTATATATCACTTACAAATCATCAAAAAAATATAAACTATTATTAAAATATTTTATTTTAGGAGTAAAGAGTTTTAAATATATGATTTTAATGTAGTTTAGTTTAAAGGCCAAACCCTTTAACACCATTAGATTGTTATCTATGCCTAATATTTCTATTTTAAGGAATAAAGGTGCACATGACAATGTTATCTCTCTAAAAAGGCTACATGAATAAGTCAATTGAATGGAAAATTGAAGGTTATTCCTAACAAGCCGACAAAGGAAGACAACAAGTAATCTTTAATTATGAAGATTGGGTCTAGGTACACTTGAGGAAATAAAGCTTTTATGAACAAAGAAAATCCAAGCTCCAGCCTAAAGAAGATGAACCTTTTCAAGTGTTAGTAAAAATGAATAACAATGGCTACACAATTATCTCTCAAGTAAGTATAGTGTGAGTAATACTTTTACCTTGTATTTGAATGAGAGATTTCAACAATTTCAAGAAATTGAAATACATAAAAATTGAATTACTTGTAATTGAATTCCCTCAAATCTTAAACAGTTTGTTTAGATGAAGTAATTGAAATATTTTTTATTTCAATTTTCTTGTTTGGATGAAGTAATTTAATTTATATTTTACGACAAACTCAACTCTACATTTGAGTCTAAATTAACTTAACACGACTTTTAATTTGGTACATCTTGTCTTGACTTTTGGTTAAAGTTAACTCGAGATCTCAACTGGTTCGACCTAGGTCAATTCAAAAACAATTCAACCTTGGCATATTTGAACTGATTCGGCCCGAGTTGGCTCGACTCAACCTTCAACTAGGGTAGATTAGTTTAAACCTTGTGTTTAGGCCAACTCGACTCGACCTTTGATCTGGACCGACCTAAATCGATCTTTACTCAGGGTCAACTCGACTCGACCTGCGACACAGGTCGACTAGGCTCAACCTTTGGCCGGATCGACTCAGTTTAGAGTTATCTTGTCTTGACCTTCGGCTTAAGCCAACTCGGCTTGACCTTCGGTCCAAGCCGTCTTGGTTGTCCCTTGGCATGGCTCAACCTGTGTCTCGGCCTAACCCGACCCGACTCAATCTTTAACCCAAATTGACTTGTCTCGACCTTCTGCTTGACCTTACTCGACTTTTTGGACTTGTGAACTTTTTACGTCCTAACCAATGAGCAATTTCACAACTTGGAGAATTTTAGTTTCCTTCTTTTTTTAGTGGATTTCAAATTCTACTATTTTAGTTATTTGAAATACCTTCCTAAAAAATTTTAATTTCAAAATTCTTTTAATTTTTTCATCCAAACATGTCATTTTCCTTGAAATTTTCTTGAAAGAAATTCAAATTCTTCAAATAAATGAATTGTGCTCTTAAATTGTCTCATTCAAACACATCATTAAGAAAAATCATTTATTTCCTTTTAGTGCAGATAATGAAGCTTTGGAATTACCTACAAATATTTCTTTAGAGGAAGGGAATGATGTGAATATCAAAGTCCATGACATTGGTGAGGAGAATAAGACCAAGAGCCAATTCAATAATTAGGTGGATTCATGATGACATGAAAGCTTTGAAAGGTCAAAAGATATTACAACCTGTAGGGGTGAGCAATGGTCGAGTTGGGCCGGATTCGGGTCCAACAAGGCCAATCCATCACAATCTGATTGTAATATTTTGAAATCCATATCCAACTGTTTATGTCTCCGGGTAAGGCGGGTTCAGGTCATTTCAGATTCGGATAAATGTGAATGGATGCGAGTTTATCCAAGAAATATGAGATGAACAGATTTTAGTAGGGTTTCTTCCAACTTCTCCATCATCCTTGCTCCTCACTGTCATTGTGCAAATTGTTACTGCGTTGTCACTTACAAGATCTGATACCTGCGACACATATCAGAGCAGATTCGTCACATATCGGAGTAGATCTATCGCCTACAAACTGTGGGGCCGACCCCACAGTTTAATATCAGGTTTACTTTTTTGACCTGTCTCTTCCTACGGGTTGGTCCGGGGCCTGTGGGCTGACCTACATTTCTGATGAGTAAAATAATTTTTTTTTTTATTTTCCATAACAATTGATATTCATTTTTTATCAAAATAATTCTAATTAGTTTACCTAATCAAAGCCAAGAAACAATAACAACGAAGATTATAGGTAAAGTACAATATCAACATGTCACCTTACAAGACATATACTTAGAAATGTATAAAAAAATATTACATATTCAAGAAGTAAAATTATTATCTTATATACAATGATTATACATAAACATAATAATAATAATAATAACAACAACAACAATAATAATAATAAAAAGAACTTATAGAAACATCATGATGAATGATGTGAGAACTAAAAAATAAAAATATTTAATTTTGTAAGCGGGTTAACGAGTCAGCTTGCTCTGCCCCACCTCCGCCTTTAGTCCATTCGAACTTCAGACCTATACGAACCAACGAGTTCAACATCCTAATTCATATCTACATTTTTTTTATGCGAGTTTGCAAGTCAGTCCGCTAGCTTGTCCCAAATTTCGATCCTTAATAAAAACTGCACGACTTCATTAAAATATAGATTATCGTGAGTTTTAATTTAATTAAACAAGTTTGACGGATAGATTAGAATATTAAACACAAATTTAAAAGTCGTATCATATCATTAAGAAGTCATACATTTTTCTCACGATTTATTCAATATAAAGTCGTCAACATACGATTTAATATTTACCATAATTAATTTAAAATGAGAGGTAATTTCGAAAGGAAATTGAACGTGTGGTAAATTTGCCCACATCCTCGTACCTTTTCCCGCATAAATATAAAAACAATTCTCAAAATCAGAATTCACTAACTTTTCAAATAAATATTTAAACTTTATAATATTATTGTATATATTTATCTTCTAATAGATTTTTTTTTCTTATATTCAAGAAATAAGATTGAAAAATCCAAATCATCTTCATCTTCATTCAATTCAACTTCTTTTTCAATTCAACTTCTTTTTGAAAAGGTTTAAATATCATTTTCGTCCCATTTTCGTAGTGTTTGTTGTGGATGGTCCTCATTTTGACAGAATGTTTAAAATAATATTCATTTTTGCACAATATATGTGTTTTATTTGGTCTTTTTTGTGACGTTGTTCAAATTAGTAACGGAGCACAGTACACCTAACACACACCTAACACACGTAATGTACAAACAATGTCACTTGTGCAGTGCTCCGTTACTGATTTAAACAGTATCACAGAAAAAAAAAAACAAAATAAAACACGAATTGCAAAAATGATGATTATTTTAAACATTCGATAAAAATGAAAATTATTTAAAAATTCTGTCAAAATGAGGATCATCCACAACAAACACCACAAAAAAGGTATTTAAGCTTTTTGAAAACTTTATTCAAGCATCCATAATTATTCATTCATAAATTAAAAAAACATTTGTTTCTAAGAAAGAGAGCTCAAAAAAAAAAAAAAAAAAA
>Ga0214542_1005113_pt1 | contig 25331 bp, 14 predicted proteins | sample CNSS1metaG_FD_160096 | JGI IMG/M metagenome (GOLD analysis project Ga0214542, IMG submission 160096) | Root nodule microbial communities from cowpea collected in UCLA plant growth center, Los Angeles, California, USA - CNSS1 | ecosystem: Host-associated > Plants > Roots > Nodule | place: USA...
TGGTGGTTCTAATAATGTGGGCTGCAACTTTTTCAAATGGTGGTGTTGATGAAAAGGATGTCATCATCATGACACAAATGAGGCAGATTAATGATTTAGAAAAGGATGTCCACTTCAATTTCACCTTCCACTTCAACATCACTATTCAGACCACTGGCATCCCCAATCTCTACTTCAATAGCCTCTTCATGGGCCTCTACTTCACCATCGTGGTGGACAATAACATTGAACCTATCATCACTTGTTACCTTAAAGTAAGTAAATTAAATAGATAAAAAAGATGTAATATTAAGCCTACTTTAACACAATGGGGGACCACTGCTACAATCAATTACAAATAAAATAATGGGAACCATTACACCAACATCGACAACCGACAAATAAACCAACTAAAATAATACCCCACTGAACCCCACCTACAGACACAAACTACACAAAATCATGGAAGTAATTTAGAAACCAAGTAGAACATCACAACAATCGAAAGACAAACAAACCCAAAAATAGAATTACGAAAACCCTAACCCACGAGCAAACACAACCCAGAAAACACTAACCACGAGCAAACACAACCCAGAAAACCCTAAACCCACTTACCTCGTTGATGATGATTAACTAGAAAATTGAAATGAAGAATGCAACTGCAATCCAATGATGAAATGGCAAGTATTAGCTACTTCCTCTGCAAATTTGAACTCAAGAAAGATGAAGATAAAGAAATTTCCCTAATTGCAAAATTTCCCCTAAATTGTAAAATTAATGTTAATTAGCCACCTGTACAGTACACGTAACACACCCTAATACAAACCGTGTGCCACCTGTACAATGTTCCGTTAATGATTTAAACGGCGTTACAGAAAAGGACCAAATAAAACACGAATTGCGAAAATGAGGACCATTCTAAACATTCAGTAAAAATGAGGACCATTTTAAACATTTTGTGAAAATGAGGACCATCCGCAACAAACACTACGAAAATGAGGACCAAAAAGGTATTTAAGCCTTAATGATTTAAACGATGTTAGCAAAAAATGACCTACTTGAACAAAATTGACGAAAATTAAGATCTATTTGAGAAAAAAAATAAAATTAAGATTGATTTGACAAAACTTGATTTTAACTTTTTTTTTTAACTTTTTACTTTCTTTTCTTTAATCTAAAATCTCTCATTTTCACTATGTTTCCTTTTGTTTCTTTCTTCTCTATTTCTTCATATTCACTCATTAATTAATGTTACGGGTTAGTTACACAATTATCCCGTGACGGAGGTCAGGTGAGCCGAGTTAATTATTGCAGGTAGTCCAAGTCAGATAGTATCAATTATCCCGTGACAGAGGTCAAGAAGATCGGATCACAATGGAATCATGGCACTTGAACTTGTGTTACACTCTTAAATAAAAAGAGTTATGTCTGACTAATGACTATAACTTTTAGCTCAGTAATAAGCACTCGATACAAAATTTAACAACTTTTTCTCAAATTCTACAAAGAAAACATTTTCTTGCAAATAGCACAAGTGTTGTGTTTTCTGCCACATATACTTTTAATTTTAGAGTGTGTTTAGATCCATATGTTTACTATCCATATATACCTAAAGAGAGGAGAAAGTATAAAAATCAATAAATAAAAAAAAAAAGAGAAATACAAAACCTAAAAGATAAATTACATTGTAAATTCTCTTTTCCTTTCCTCTCATGTAAAAGAAGAATCGTTAACTTTGATAAAATATTTGATGTTACTTTTCCCTCTCAAGTTCAATAATTAAAAAGGTAGAATATGACTTACTGCTGAAGTCACACAAGCTACCTACTCATCTATTCATTTCAGGGTCCTACACTTTCATATATAGTACTCAGAAAGGTTACATAAATGTATTTCTACCACAAATACTCTCAAAAAACTATATATATATATATAAGTATACTGCAAAGAATATGGGGACACAGTAGCAGGTGTGATGAGAGTATTTGGCCACATTGCTTGTGTTGTGGTGTTGGTTAAAACTTTCTGTCATGTGCCTATGCCAATCAAATCAAAAATAGCTGAGATGGACCCAAACCTGTGCTTTGTGTTTGGCCATCTTCATCATGGACACCATATCACGCCCTATAAGAAATGACGATCTAAAATCTTAAGTCAGTAAAAATAATTAAAAATTATTTGAATCTAAATAAGTATCTTTTAAAAGGTAGAAATAAAAGATTACGGAGAGAAAAACTAGAAGAGACAAATATATAAAATTAGAAAAGACAAAATAATATTTTTTCATATATTTGACAGTAATTATAACAAACGCTTAGTTACATGTAGGTCTGTCACTGTACAAAGCTAACTAAAATGTGGTAAATCATTGTTTGGAAGACTTATCAGACCAGTCAGCATTAACATTCTGTATTTGTTTTCACTGTTCGTCACTTATTTTTAGACAAGAATATGTATGCAAAACAAGAAGGGCATTATTACCATGTTGATTTTTGTGTTGTTTATAAATTTCTTTGGTGGATCTAACCAACTATTAAGTGAACAAGTTGAGCTGAGAATTTAAAATGCATTGGCCCCATATGCAGGTGATTTTCTACACTTATCTTAAATGGTTGCTTTTGATTTAATTAGAAGGAAACAAACCTGGTTTGAAATAAGGCCTTCCAACTGCTGCAATAGTCACAGGAAACATCATTTACTCATTCATGCACTTTCATCTATAAAGAAGAGAGATTGAATAACAGAGCTCTTCATTATTTTTCCAATAATAGAAAACACAAAAGACACACAAAGATCTTTAAATTTAATAGGAGATACTCAATGGCTATGGATGTTTAAACATCCAAAATCTTTTGCTGCTTTTTGAGAATAAATTTATCTTACTGTAAGAAAACATTTTTGTCAGTTAACAAATGATGATGAAAAGATTAAAGTTACCAATAATTCTTTGACTTTTTTGAATTGTCTGATCAGTAATTAATAAGTTGAATTTTGATTGCAAAAGTCCATAACTTTTGATTCATGAAAATAAACAATTAGTACTTTTAAAACATACAATATATGGTTAATATTTTGTACTTTATCACATTAAAGGGGAAAAGCAATCAAAATAACAGAGTAAAGAAAGTAAGAATTTTAATGTACTCTGATCTACATTTGCAAGTACATTTCGTTGATAAATTTAGTCTTCATTTTGAAAGACTATAAACTAATGATTGTGCCATCTACTGTTAGCTAGATTGGATCACTATAGTTCTTTTCATCCCTCCTACGTTAAAATACATGAAAGTTAGACACTTTAACAGTGTTTTTTTTTTTTTTTTAAGATATGAAAGAGATAATACAAATATCAAATCAGGGAAAGTCCAAAAATAATATAATAATATCAATCAAATAACAATAATTATGGCCTACTTACTGTTGGCACATGGTGAAGCAATCAGATAAGCATTTGGTTTTGAGTGTTGGAAAGGTATTTATTAACCAACATTAAGCTGAAAAGTCATGGATTATTAGCAAAGCTATGATTGCAAATTTCTTTCCCTTTTTTCTTCTATCAACCGATCCAACCACCATAACATAGCCCCAACAGTGCCAATGTCATTATCCTTAACTACTAAATAGGTAGATTTTAATTGTCCACATGTATTTCCTGAAATTATCTGCATAAATATTTAGTCCTGGAGTGACTCTTTTATTGGTGCTTTCAAAGATAGAAAAGTAGAAATGTTCTTATGATTGATGTGTTTTTCATTTGGCTAAAAAATAAAAAATATTTCTTTCGACTCTGAAAATGTTTGGAGTTCTTGTTTTTCTCTTCCTTAATGAAGCAAAGCACATAGGATGAAATGAAACAAAGAAAACAGAGATTTTTCCTTTTTTCTTTTGGAATCAGACAATTGTTTAACTTTGATGAGAAATAAGAAAGGACAAGTATTTATCCTCATGTGAAAGTCCTTTTCTAGAAGAGCAAGAACACAACATTCTTTCCCATAACTTGTTTTGTCATCGTTATTGGTGAGCTTTGGTTGTTACCTTTCTCCTATTTGTCGGTTTCCTTTGTTTTGGAGATGTACATTTGTTTGCACATAAACATACAATTATAGACAGCTAGCTCCTTCCAATTTATTCACCCCAATCATGGTTGCAAACCACAGATAGCTACTCTTCATCTCCCAACATTAACAATCATCACTTTCCATTTCTTCATTTTTAATGATTCAGTTTATTCAATATGTAGTTCCTACGTATTTCAACAATGTCTCTGTTTCTGTAACCCAGTATTTCATTAGTAAACAACTAAATAATTATTGAGTCCAAATTCTTTTATTTATCTTTTAATGAACATTATACTTCAAAAATATTCAGTACAGAATCTATATTCAGCTCTTTCATATTAATGCAAGTATCCCTTATGATTTTTTATTTATTTTTTACTAATTTATTCAAGCTAACATTGACACTGTACATAGTCTTTAAAAAAATGAGTTGATTGATGCTGAAGAGAGAGATTGATGAAGATAATCCAAGTGAAGAAAAGTTTTGTCCGAATTATTACTGTTTGTTGGGAGCATGAGAATGTGATGTAGACAGATGAGGTTCATGCGAGGTTGATGCCAAAAGGATACTTTTATTTATTTATTTATTTGTATTATTATTCTTCTTATTATTTTTGTGGTTGGCACTTGGCATTGACAAGTATGATGAAGTGTGATGTGAAGTGATTACAACAACTGTAATTATTCTTTGCTGCTCACTCACTCACTCTTCTCCTGTGAATGACACCGACAACAATCTAAACCAAACAAGACATGGTCTCATACAATTCTCTCTCTGCTCTCTTCAACGAAACGTTGACAGAGAAAGGAAAATGGACCTCTTAACCACCCTCTACTCTATCAGCTTTCAGCTTTCATCATCCTCGTTGCAAGTTCCAAGACTTGAACCACTCTCCACACAATTCTCTTTCTAAAAGAACAACGTGCGAGTGTGTGTGTGTTTATGTGAGTGTCTACACAATAGCATCAGCATGTTCTGTTGGTCCCACGTACCCAACTCAACAAAAGCCCCTTCTTCCATTCCCACATTCTTCTCACTCACCCCATGTCCCTGTGATCACCTCCCCCTCATGTAAGAGGAGGGACTTCATAAGGCTAAGGATCCAAAGCTTTCAACTTTCGACCTCTCTCTCATTTGGGTCCTCTTGCTCCTATTATGGACCCAAGCACTCGTCTTGATCATGCCCTCTTTCAGCTCACTCCAACCAGAACCAGGTTCTAATGATTCACAGTTCGCAGACACGTAAAAATTGTAGCACCAAATTGTTTTAACATTGCGTGTTTCTTGTTCTGTATGTTGAAGGTGTGACCTTGTTGTTGCTGGTGGAGGTGTGACTGAAAGGTTGGCTTCTGGGCTGTTAGAACCGTTTCTTTCTCACCTGAAGAGTGCCAAGGATCAGATTTCCAAAGGTGGCTATTCCATCACTCTGCGTCCACCTGGTGGATATGCTCCCTGGTTCACCAAAGCCACCCTCCAAAGGTTCTTCAGTCTCTTATTACTGTTCTGCACTTCCTTTTGCTTTAATAAATTGGATTAGAATGTTCTGAATGCAGAAAATTGTGAATTTTGGATCAGACCAAGGAATAATAAAGATTAGCCTCCTTTAATTACTTGTGTGTAGGTTATAATCACGGGGAATGATTTTATAAGACCAATGTTGTTTGTCTGTTTTGGTTCATTTTCAATAGGTTTGTTAGATTTATAAGCACTCCAGAAGTTCTAGAGAGGTTTGTGACAATAGAGAAGGAGATTGTGCAGATTGAAGAAGGGTCGATTCAGTCTAGTGAGAGGAGCAATTTGGTGGCAGAAGCAGAAGGTATGAATGTGAAATCTTATTCCCGTTATTCACTTGCTGTGTTGATTGGAATTGGATATCCCAGAACATCTAGCTCCTTCTCAATTATTTTCCCCTATCATCATTTTTAATTAAACTTTCCCGTGGTAAATTCTTATTTCTTTCATTAATTCTGCAACTATTCAATTATAAAGGTCATTACTTTTTTTCTTCTTCGAAAGTTGCGAATAGTATTAGATGCTAAACTGACATGTTATGATATATGGCTTTATCTTTGGCTAATCTGATTGGAATGATACTTTGATTTTTTGTACGATCTTATGTAAGAAAGACTAGCACATGAACCCGTGGGAATTATCATTAGCCACTTTTCTGAAGCCATAACCAGTTGTCATATATATCTCTTTCTTCCCTGTCTACTATTTTTATCTTCCATTACCACTTTAAATAAGAACTGGGGAAAGAGAAAAGGTAAAAAGCAAGATTGTTGTAATAATGGAGGTAAATTAGAAAAAGGAAAATAAAATGTTACTCCAACTACATATTTTGAGCTGTTGTTAACAAGAAACATGTTAAATGCAGATGGACGTGTCAGAAGGTCAACAACTTCCTCTAAGGTATGCAATGTGACTCTTGCTAATGTTTACTTCAGCTTTGGTAAGATATTGAAACTCTTGCTACCTGTTGTGTTTAGCTGAAAGAGGAGCAAGCTGGAACTAATGAAGATGGATATGAAGAAAACTCCAAGTATTGAATTTTTGGTGTTTCCCTTATATGTTGTTTTGTATAACATCTTTTTTTTTTCTTCAGGATGAAGCTAATATTCCTTATAACATTTTTTTCACCAATTTTCTATGAACAGAATTCGCCTTCGACGTGTTCTAGATAACCGTAAAGCTATGCTTTGCAAAGAACAAGCAATGGCCTATGCCCGTGCTCTAGTTGCAGGATTTTACCCGGAATCCGTGGATGATCTTATATGTTTTGCTGATGCATTTGGAGCTTCACGTTTAAGGTCAGCAACTCTTCACTGCTTGTTCTTCTTTTATGACTAAGATATTATTTACACAGTGTTCCTTCTGAGATGACCAGGACAAACAGCATTCTGGTATATCTATTCATATGATTCCTTAGTATAGGATTATCGAATGAAGATACAGTATTTCATTATTGCAAAGATGTTCTCTGTTTATGTCCCTGGAAATTTCTCATGTTTTGTTATTTATTATAATTTTGGTGCATGTAGGGAAGCATGCATAAATTTCTTAGAGCTGTGCAAACAAAAGAATGAAGACAAACTCTGGATAGATGAGATAGCAGCAATGCAGGCATCTGCTCAGCGTGAATTGCCATACTTGAGGACATCTGGGATCATACTTGCTGGTGAAGATGATACAAGCAGTAAATTAAATGGCATAAATGATGCCCCAATTTCTGAGTCAACGCCAAGTCATGCAAGTTTTGAAGGCCAAGGTTCAGTATCTCAGTCTCTTCCCTCTTCTGAGTACTACATGTTCTGAAACAAAGTCTACCAAATAAGATAGTTATTTGTTGCTATGAAAATTTGCAGATTATAGTTTGCCAAGTCAAAATCCATCAGGTCAAATACCAATGTCCTGGCCAAACCATGTACCTCAGTACATGCACAACTTTCAGGGTCATGCATTTCAACAAATGCCCCCATACCAAGGGTTCCTCTATCCTGGTATGCAGGTTCCTCCTTCATATTATCCAGGTAATATGCATTGGCCTCCAAGTGTGGAAGACCCTCATATTGTTCATGACCGAGATAAGGATTACCATAAATCATCGTATAAGAAGAAGAAGAAGAAGAAGAATTCTCAAGTACTGGAGCAGTCTGAAGAAGAAAGCTCAACAGCTTCCTCTGACTCCAGTTATGAGAGTGATTCAAGCCAAGGGAAAAAGCAATCTTCAAAAGAACATCAGCACAAAAAGAAGCATGGCAAGAAGTCCTCAAGGAAAGTAGTTATACGCAATATAAACTATATAACCTCTAATGGAGATGGTGAGAAGGGTGGTGTCACAGAGGGGAGTTTGTCCAATGAGGAAGAATTTATCAATGGAGATTCCCTTAAACAGCAGGTAGAAGAAGCTGTAAAGTCAAGCTCCCGTCACCATAAGAAACACCATAGTTCAAAACACCCTGGCATGCTAAATGGTTCAACAGATACTGATTCCATTGCAATAAAGGGCAACAACAACAACTGGGACGCTTTCCAGAATCTTCTTCTGAGAGATGATGATTCAGAAGAACAACAACCTATGAAGTTTCAGGAGGAATATACTGTGAACCAGAAGTTTGAGAATGGAAGGTCAAATGAATTTAATCATGAACCCAACATTACTCGAGTGGTTTCTAATGATGCCTTTGTTGTGACAGAGAGGGAATTCAACAGTTACAGTCAAAATCGTGTTGATAACTTTAAGGAAGGGAATGATGCACTTTCATTGATGAAGAAAAATAATAGCACAGATGCAGAGATGCTGTTTTCTCGGAGAAATGACGAATCTGGTAGCTATTCCATGTCTACTCTGTCTGGCAATGGCCCAGAATCTTCCCTCACTAAATGCCAGAAAGAAGAGGATTGGTTCATCATCAATCAGTCTGATAAACCAAGAAATGAGTATCAGAACCGAGATTTCAGCATTTTTAATGGCGTTGCTACATCACCAACTACTGCTTCACTTCTCTTAGAGAAAAACAAGAAAGACATTATGACTGATGATTCGTTTATGATTCAAGCTCGATCATCAGAAGATAAATTCAATTCTCAGTCAGCAGCTGATCTAAGTTTGGTTTCAGACATTGTTGGGGCTACTGAATTCATGAACATCACACAAGAAGGTTCAAAAAATAAGACTGAAACTTTAAATTCCCATGAGCCTGAAGACCTCTTCATGGTTCTTGATCGTGATTCAGCGGCAGAGCGAAGTGTGGCTCCCTGGAGCATGGAAATGGATTACGAGAATAACTTTGCTTTAAATGAAGCTAATAGAAAGCTTTCTGAAATTGAAACAGATCAAAATCATCCATCTAATAAGGAGGGTACTGATACAAAAACTCCTGGAGTGAAAAACGGAAAAGTTTCAAGTAAAGAGGCAAAGTCTAAGGCTATCAATGGTAAAAGCAAATCTGATATCACATCAAGAAGCAAATCATCCCCAGGAACCAGAACTAGAGCTGTGAAGACCAAATCTGAGAAGGTAAAATATAGGAACTGTCTTGTTTCTACCAATCTCCTTTTCTTATTGATTTCTAGTTTGTTCACATCTATTGCCCTCTTTTGTTTGTAGGAGGAGGAAAACAGAAAGAGAAAGGAGGATCTGATGATTCAGCGGCAGAAAAGAATCACTGAAAGAAGTGCTTCCAAGAAGACTGGAACTGAAACCAAGACTTCCTTGACTTCTGCAAAGAAAGGGAATCCTAAGATACATCCATCCAATGAAGAGACTAAGAAATTGAACAAACCAGTCCTCAGGAATTCCACCATTGAACGCCTTGCAGCTGCTCGAGTAACTCAGCCAAAGGTTTCACCAAGCCAAGCAAAACCTGGACCAACCAAGAAACCACCCTCGAAGGCAAATGGTGTACCTCTGCAGAAGACTACCAGCACAGAAAAGAAGAAGCAGGGCTCAAAAGAAGTCAAATCTTCAAGTCAAAAACAAGATACTAAGAAAACAAATGAGAAAGTTCTGGCTTCCACTAATGGCAAGGCTAAGAATGAAACGGAAGTCTCAGTTGAATTGCGAGTGAACTCTGGTGCTGCACAATCTGTTGAACCAAACAACAGCAATCTTGATTTGAAAGATAATGGAGAGCCAATCAAGACATCATCAGAGAAACAAACAACAGATGTGATCTCAGAAAAAGATCATGTGCCTGGAAATGTTGGCCAGATTAAGGTGAACTCAGGTTTGCCAAATCACGATCAGGCATTGCAAGGAAGTGAAGAAATTTCAAACAAGTTATCTCAACTTCGAGGTGATAACAAACCTCAAGATATTACTGATGCGATCACAAACCCTGCAGCTGCATTACCCAGCAAACCCGTTACAGTTTCTGCTGTGAACTCAGAGATTAATCAAGAAATAGATGAAAGTAATCCTACCTTGCCTAATGTCACCGAGAAACAAATTTCCACCCCTCCACCACCCAGTAGCCAACTGATGCCAGAACCAGTCCACTCCAGGAAAAAATGGAACAGTGATGAGGATTCTTCAAAACCAGCAAAAGGATTTCGTAAGCTTCTGTTCTTTGGAAGAAAGAGCTGAAGCATCCTGGTGCATTGGTAGAGTGCAAATTGGTTCATGATAATCCTCTGAAATGTTCAGACGGTTATCACTTCTTTATTCCATGCTTTTGGTTATTCAATGCTTGAAGAAGAGTTCAATTTGTCCATTCTTTTGCTCAACAAAAAGCGTTTGCCATATTGAGTTATTTGTTGTTTTGAACACGTCTATGACATGTGGAAGATTGTAGATAATAACATGGAATTGGGAGTTGCGGTCTTATTAGAGATCCATGATGTAAATTATCTGAATATGGTGTTGTTTCCTACGGAAGGATTTCACAGGTAAATAAATTTTCCATGTTGGAACTTGGAACACTGTACAAGGCTCCTCTTGTTTACTTGTATTTGCAAATCTTGAAATTATAATGTTTGATGTGTGTTGTTTTTGTAATATTTCACATTGCATTTATATGTCACAACAATGACTTCTTTTATTTCATTTTGATCCTTTGGAGCCTTAATGAATGTTAAATTTGTTATGATCGAGTTCTTACCATTAAGCCAAAACCAAAAGTTACAGTTAATAGTCAAGACGCTATTAAGAATCGAATTCGTGATTTGGTTCTACGGGACAATTGTTGTCTTATTAGGAATTGAATTCGTGACCTTAATTCTGATATTACTTGTTAGATTTATCGATGAGAGGAGATTCATTAAGGAGATATAACACCAATAAGATATGAATTCAACCACATCAGATATTTACATCACTCTTAACTCAATCTCACCAATAAAACCTGAATCCAATCACATTAGACATTAACATCAGTCTTAAATCATAACTTTGAGACAATCTTCAAAATAATATAAAGATTTATTTTCTCGTTTCTAAATAAGTGACTGAGATCCACACTTAAATTATTACCAAAATTGTTGTAGCATGGTATTGAAATGATGAGAAAGAGAAATAGCAGTGGCATGCAATTGATGCAAAGGGATAACAGAACCAAAAGGAGAAAATTAATGGTAGCAACAAGGCACCGACATAAACAGTAATAAATATGATTGTGATGTGTAAGACAAGACCGTGAAAACGTTAGCTGAAAACCGAACAGTGCTTAGCTGTGTACTGATTGTGGTGTAGTTTTGTCATTTACACTGACATGTGCATTATGCATCGGCAAAGAATCCTCACATCACGATTATGTTCGAGAGGAAAAAAATACAAAATGCAATAAATTAAAAATTAATTTTTTTGTGACGTAATTACATTTTTTATTTAATGAAAAAATATTTTTAACCAGAACTTTATCTTTTTTTAAATTTAAAAGTTGTGTAGAAAATATTAAAATCATGTTTTAAAACATGATTTTAATAAGTCATGTTTTAAAATAAAAGTTTTATCATTTCAAAAAAATTATGTTTACTTTAAAACATAACATTTTTATTAAGGAATTTTAAAATGCGATAATGCATATTTTGCAATTTATTTTAAATCTGTAATTTCTTTAACTAATTATGTTAAATATTTTTCTATATTAAATGTGTTTTTTTACTAATATCAAAATAAAAACATATCAAATAGTATAAATAAATCAAAATATTAATATAAAATATTTTGACATGTCAAAAATAAACTAAATATATATAAATTAAAATATATTAAAATCTTTTGAATATAAACAAACTTCAATATTACAACAAAATTGAAAACTGGAAATATTTTTAACCCTTTTTATAACAAAATCTTAATAATGCATCAAACGTGTTTGCTCAAACTTATATTTAAGATTAAGATGAATACAAAATATTTTCCCACTAAATTTAAGTACTCTCAAGATATACATATATGTAGAAAAATATTTAAAAATAAATAAATGAAAGAATAGTTGTTGTTTGACATTTTCTTTTTCATTTTCCTTAGCTATACTTGTGAAAGTTGCCTTTAAAGTTTTGCATGAATCTTGAATGATAACCGAATTTGATTATGATTATATCTATTTTCATTTTCAACAATTTTTCTCTTTTCAACATGGGTTATAGGTAGTTTAGAGAGTCAAGAATTTTATTTTTACTGTGGTCACTCTTAATTTTAAGATTATTCATGATAACTTTTTTTAAATGTTCTCATAAATATTCTAAAAAAAATAAATAAATATATACGATTACTAAGTACAAAACACACGTATACACAATATAAATATAAATATAAATATAAATATAAATATAAATATAAATATATATACTTATATTGTGTATACGTAACTTAGTATGTCTAAAAAGTTCTACCATATATAGGTGTATAGTTACATATATACATTCTATTTACATTTCTATAGAAAATAAAAAGAAACTATGTGATTTCACTATTGTTCCTCACTATACCTGTAAGGTCATCCGACATATGATTTTTGTAGGTAGATGAACTACAAACATAATAAATAGCAAAGGTAAGTAAGTACAAATTAAATAATATTACATAAAAGAATACATAATGAGTTTTTAACCTCACCATTTCGGCCAAAAAAACATTCAATGTAAAAAATAATAGATAGGGGTAATAAAATGGACTAGACCCAACGAGCCAATCCGTCAATCCATGTTAAAAGGATAATAAAATAATTAAAAAAATTTGAAAATAAATTAAAAAAGCTTTAAAAAAAATTATATAAAGAAAAAAAAACTAACGAACCTGCCAGGTCCGACCCTTGTAAGAGGTAGGTTATAATTATTGGCCCGTTTCTATTTGACAGGCCAGGCTGGCCCGACCTGTTTTTGATGAGCCACTAACGAGTTAGGTCAAAACGGGCCGGGTTGGTCCGTTTTGTGACCCCTAAAAACAGACATCATAACCATTTTGATGTCGGCCTCCATTTCACCTGACATCAAGGGATGTCAGCTCTCCACTCCCTCCGATGTCATTTATGAAAATGACGCCAGCTCCCATTATGTCGGACATCAAATGTGTTTTATAACTTTGTGCCAAACCATTTTTCTTCCATTGTTCGTTCGCACGTTTCTTCCCCAGTGAACCAACAACTACAACAACGTCGGCGAGGACCAAATAAGGTAAGTTTTGCTTCATTTAACTCAAATGTAGGTTCTTTAGGTGGTTTTGTTGTAATTTTTGTTTTTTTTTTTTTAGCGTTTGTTTTCATGCAGGTGCGTTTTAAGCGGGGACAATGGCGTCCTTTGTAACATTCCAGTTTTAGCAGCTTAAGAACTACTAAAATAAAACATTTTATTATGAATATTCAAAAAACAGATAGTCCAATGTATATGGAATCTTAGTACAGTCATATCATATAGGACTACAGTAATATCACACACATACATTTCTCAAGCTACTACTATTCCTTATGTTTCCAAACTATACCTAACAGGATCTAATCTCGCTCGACCGCCCAAACTGATAGCGCCTCAACCACAAGAGATACCACTACACATGCATCTTCATCTACTCACACCAATAAGATGATCATTGCAAAAGAAAACAGACAACACAAAGGAGAGAATACAAAAGAAGGGTAAGCTAATTGAATAGGAGACTACAATTGCATTATAAAATAGTCCATATGCACACAAATTTCTATATTCAACAAATATAGCACAACCACATAACATATCATATTATGAATCAAACTCTTCTAGACTCAATATTATTTGGATATTGCTCTAGTGTCAGATTAGTGAAGTCATATACCTGTGGTGAAATAATGAAATAACCTGCTCTTCCCAAGCTACCACACATAGGGTTAATCCCTTTTATAGTCATAAGAAAAATGAAACCATCCTTATGACAAGACCTTCTGCTACTCTCACCACCTAACCATTCTCCTCTACGTGAATAGTTAGTAGAGTTCAGGATAGCTTCACAAAAATGGAACAATACTAACTGTCAAGGCACACCCTAATGAAACACGTCACCAATGGGATTTCCTCCCCGAGAAATACCTTACAACAGTTCACTACATACTTTTATTTCATAATATAAACCAATCATATACATCTTTAATCATATTTTCATATTCACATATCAACCAATTACAATCTCAAACATATACATACATAAAGTACATCAAAACAGTGAAAATCATTTATCTAACCTCAGACTTCAACACAAAGATCCCACCGATCAAAATGAAGAATCAAGTGCCTAGGATCAGCTGTCAAAATTTCAGCTTAATCCGACGGTTAACGAAGCGGGAATCTTCATTTTACCAAGAGGATACAATGTTGAAAAACTAGGTAGCACTCAGCGTCAAAAAATGGCGCCCAATGTTGATCAATAGGCAAAAACCAATGCTTAGCGTCACCTGGACAACACTTAGCGCCAATTGATTCGCAAAAACTAGTGCTTAGCGCTACCACTTGAGGCTTAGCGTTGTATCAGATATCAACAACATCAATTTTGTAGTTTTTGGCAATCTAGGCATGTTTCATAGCTCAAATTGGTACTTCTCCTTTAGATATTGCTTTAAAATAGTCTCTAAAATCATAGAGTTGATACCAATTTGATCAATGACTTAGATCCTCAAATTTCCAATTACTACCAATTCAAACAACAACATAGAAATCAAGAATCACACCTCAATTTTAAATTCAAAAACAATCAATCAAAATCCTATCAATTCAGAACACCAACAATCCAAGGAGAATTTCACAAATTAGAGATTACTCAGTTAAACACAAACTTAAAGTTAGCTTCCCTTACTTGATGATATTTGCTCAAACTGCTCTATAACACCATAACCCCTCCTAAACTTCAGAGGACTCTATCTACACACACAATTATCAGAAAAACGATCAGATCATATCCCTATGATCACTTGTCATCAAGGATTCAAGAGGGAAACTAAAAAAACTCATGCGATCTGAAAAAGGAGACGCATGCAGGATTGAAAACCTAGTTAGAGAAAATAGTTGAAATTCAACTTACACGAATAGAAAAATTGATCGGTCGAACTTGAAGAGCTCGCCGAGAGAATCAATCCTACGGTCTTGATTCTTCAATCAGATGACCAGAGAGACAAAATTCTTAAAAAGAATTCAAAGAACTCTAGAAAAATGATTTTTAGAGAGATGGTGTGTTTTAAAATAATAAAACTCGTTTATAATAATTTTATTTATATTAAAACATTTTAATATTAAAATAATGGAATCTCACTATTTTTAAATTATTATTAATTTTAAAATGTCATTTTCTAAGATCTTACCTTCTTTACTGTGCAACAGCGACATCAACATTCTCTACTTTGCAACAATGCGACAACTTCATTCATGGAACCTTACAATGAAAGTCAGCGTTAAAAATAATTATGGAACACAAACCCAACCTAACGAGTATAATATCCAAACCCCGGTGCTTTAAGGTGTTTCCTTTTCTCCATATGTGAAGGTTAGGATCACCAACATTTGCATAAAAAATGGTTGGTTTCACTAATTTCATAAGTGCCTTAATATAAGTGTTCTCAAATCGCCTAGAGGAAAAGAATGCCACACTGTTGTGGTGACTGTTGCACCTAAAAACAAATTATGATAATATCATTTTTTTTTGGAAAAAAATATTATTTAGAAATGGTTATGATTAACTTATTTTTATTTTTTTTCAAGAAATATTATTCTGCAAGAAATAATTATTATTGATTTATTTAATTATATAATTTTTCCTTTTACAACAAATAGTAAAGAAAAAACCTGTACCAAAATTCTCTCTTTCAATTATATAATTATGAAATATAATATATATAAGAATCTGCACCAAACTTCTTTTTTTATCTCTCTCATGCCTGTACCAGCCTTTCTGAATTTGCAGCACAATTCTTTTTTCCTTCACGTGCCTACACCACCGGTGGCTAATAAAGGATACGAAAATGATATTTGAACATAAGAATCGAACTCAATTTTGACATGGGTGACGTGGCACCCTTTTTTTATTTTTTTTAACGTTTTTTAAATCAAAGAGAAGCCATGGTCACGTGCACGTTGGTTCTGTGCGAATAAACAGCCATGGAGAGAGAAAGTCACAGAAAATGCAAAATTTGGTAGTTTTTGTTAGAGAGGGAGAGAGAAAGGCGATCGGAGATCGGAGTTCGCGTGAGATAGAAAGTCGGAGTAGAGGCAGAGGAAGGCGTTGCCGGAGAACAGGTGTGTGAGCAGAACTCATCGACGGCGTAGTAGGGCTTCCCGAAATCGAACATTTCCGGCAGAGAAGAACGAGCACGGTGGGTAGAAAGGAGGACGGTGAGTAGAAACCTTTTTCTGGCCGTAATGTATTTGTTAATGGTTGATTTTTTAATAACCGCTTATCTGGCACAAAGTGTGTGATTTCAATTCCGTTTTACTTATCTGTAGGGTTTCCCAATCATGTATTGTGGATTTGGTTGAGTATTGAGAAATTTCCATTTGGGTGTATTGCTGCTTTTGATTTTATCAGTGTACAAAACAGGGGAGTTTGGGGTGTTGAAATAATTGATTGAGGTGGTCAAATAATTGTTCATTTGATGTATATAATATTTGTGAAAGTCCTAACATTATGATTTTTTACAGATATGTATTTTCGTCATTGTTGTAAAGCGAAGTTCATTGGTGCTTTGAACGAAAAGTTAACTGTGGCACAAAAGGAGTATATTGCAAGCACCCCGTTTTGGTGGTTTGCGATGTTAAAGCAATCATTGAAGATAAGTAGAAACGTTTTATCTCAGTTATGTAGTAAATGGGTTGAAAGAAGGGGTGGTTTTGATGTTGGTGGTGAAGTGGTTGAGTTTAGTTTATTAGACGTTTGTTTAGGGTTAGGATTGAGGGTGGTCGGTGAAAAAATTGATTTAAATGAGGAAGTTGTGGAGAGTGAGACGTGGAATACTTTTGGGCGTCAAAGAGTTGATGTTAAGTTCATATATGACTTTTTGATGAAATTTGATATGATGTTGGTGATGTTGAATTATTTTGCAAGCTATATGTTGTGTTAGGAATTTCAGAGTTCTTGCTTGCAAGTAAAAAGAGTTGTGTTTTCTCCGTTATTTTTAAAGTTGTTGATGACATGGAAAATATTGGGAAATATAATTGGGGTACATTAGTGTATGAGTATTTGGTGTTTAGCTTGTGTAGTGCTTTGTTGGCGTTGCAGAACGAACCAAGTCGATTTGAGTTTTATGTGGTTGGATGTGCGTATTTGCTTGAGGTAAATTCATTTATTTTTTGTAGTGTTGTTTACATATGGATTTTATTTTCCATAAATTGATTTTATTAATGATTTTTGTTTTCAGTTATGGTCATTTGATCATTTGGTTGTTTGCCAATCAATGTTCAATTGTAAGATGAACTTGTTCCCACGATTGTTGTATTGGATGAATATGAGCGTGGGTGACAAGGTCATGAAGACTGCGTTTGATCACGACATGGTTTGGACGTGTTTAACTACATTAGTTATGTTTGAAATCTGTAACGTTTTATTGAAGTCAGACATGTGTTTTGTTGTGTAGGCTATTGTTGATGTGGCGGTGTCAAAGGAAGAACTAGATCATGCTATTGTAAGAGAAGCATTTGAACATTTCGGCACTGAATTCAAAACCCAAGATTTGAAGGACAAGGAAGAGCTAGAGAGTTTGGTAGAACATCATGAAGCAGAGATAGCTGATTTGGAACAATCTATGTCCGCATTGGATGAGTTGGTTGCAAATTGGAAGGATCAACAACCGAAGGATGAGGTCCGAGATGAAGTTGGTGATGATGTCTTCATTGATCCACGTGCATCCGTAATGACTGATGAAAAAGATGATGGTGCACAACAAAGCAATATGTATGACCGTATGAAGGCCCGACCTAGGATGCGGTTCAAGAGTGTTGCCACAAAGACACCATATTCTGTTTATGGAAAGAACAAGTTGAAATCACTGCAAATTGGTTAATTTTGTTAATTTGAAAACACCATTGGTATTTGATTTAGAGTAATTTAACAATGTTTGTTTTGGATTGATTTTACAGGACAAAGTATGTCCATGATTCTGTTATGTGTATTTGTGTTTCAAAATGTATGTTGCAGGTTTATAGATCTTTTGCATTTATTTTGTGCATCAGTAATATTTATTTGTTTACAGCCTGGTTGAACCAAATTATATAACAGAACACCCCATTTCATATCACTTCACTCCCCAATTTGAGTACTTGTACTCCCCACTTGATAACGTAATTTATACTTCATAGAACAATTTATTTCGTACATAAAATAAAAGTGGTTCTTATAACTGTTTTTCGTATTTTGGGTTCGTCATAATTAAATTAAAAATTAATTGGTTAACATAATTCAGAAATTTAAGATGGTTACTAAAAGCTGTTACTGTGAACCAGAATATATAACACCACTCCCTTTGTAGTATAGTTTTACTCCCCATTTTGTAAAGCAATTGAAAGTTTAAAGAACATTTAATTTCCTTCCAAAATTAAAATGATATTAAAACTTTTATTGTAAATTTAAATTGTTCATAATTAAAAATAAAATATTTAGTTGGTTAACAAAATTCAGAAATTATTGATTATTATTAAACCTGGGACTGTGAACCGGAATATGTAACAAGACTCCCTATTTAAAATACTGTCACTCCCCACTTTTTAACGCAATTGCAAGTTTAAAGATCAATTGATTTCCTTCCAAAATTAAAATGATATTAAAACTACTATTGTAAATTTTGATTGGTCATAATTAAAAATAAAATATTTAATTGCCTCATAAAATTGAGAAAATTTAGATGGTTGTTAAACCTGGCACACTGAACCAGAATATATACCACCACTCCCCATTTGGGAAAGCTTTACTCCCCACTTTTTAACGCAATTGCAAGTTTAAAGATCAATTGATTTCCTTCCAAAATTAAAATGATATTAAAACTGCTATTGTAAATTTTGATTGGTCATAATTAAAAATAAATTATTTAATTGCCTCATAAAATAGAGAAAATTTAGATGGTTGTTAAACCTGGCACGCTGAACCAGAATATATACCACCACTCCCCATTTGGGAAAACTTTACTCCCCACTTTTTTACGCAATTGGAAGTTTAAAGATCAATTGATTTCCTTCCAAAATTAAAATGATATTAAAACTGTTATTGTAAATTTTGATTGGTCATAATTAAAAATAAAATATTTAATTGCCTCATAAAATTCAGAAAATTTAGATGGTTGTTAAACCTGGCACGCTGAACCAGAATATATACCACCACTCCCCATTTGGGAAAGCTTTACTCCCCACTTTTTAACACAATTGCAAGTTTAAAGATCAATTGATTTTCCAAACATGAAACAGATGTTGATAAAAAAAATGAGGCCGGAGTCCGAAGTTACCAAAAAGTATCATAATGACACAATTCATTAATATTTTTTTAACGATAACATAAAAACACACAAGACTTGAACACACATCTGTCTGGATGTAATAACATCAAACTAAATCTATGGACTTTGCAACATCACAGTAGCACCCATTAATGTAAACCTCAACTACAGGTTGTTTTTGGACGTGGTCGACCTCAAACACCAATCTGTCTCCCTCCTTCAACCTATTTTGAGCACTAAACTTCCTCCATCCTTTTCCAATCTTTGTTGTTTCGTCTTTTTGCGACACAAGCAGTTTGCATTCAACTCCTCTTCGACGTCCAACTAGATATATCACGTCCATGCCAAGGCTCTTGATGACCTCAGCAAAATCAACATTCAAGTCCTGCTCAGATAATCAATAATAAGGTTACCCATTGTATTTTCAATCCATGGATATTAATAGTTTTGAATATGATTGAGAAAATAAGAACAATAATTACCAGGTGACTTGCATTTGCCTGACATTGAGTCAATGTGACCGCAAATAGGGATGTACCAGGGTCCACCGCTGCTGTGTCTAAGAATGCCTTCATATTCTTTGGTGTGCATTGGCCAATAAAAACCGTTATTTCGAAGGTAGAGTTGCCAACATAACGAAATTGGACGTATGAGTCCCATATCTGTGTGGTGTATGTGTTTTCCAGGGCTTTCCACCCATGCGTTAATTTTGGATTCATTTTATCCATGTTATAGGAAACTACAAACCGATTTTCAAAGCTATCAAGCAAAGTCCATTGGTGGGTCAGTTCATTTTCAAATGCCGCAGCAAAATGTCGATCAACATGAGAAAACAACTACATTGAAATTCAGAAAGGTTATATGTCAAATAATGGAAATGTATGTAAACACAGTGTGAAAATAAAGGGTACCACAGACCTGGTCATGTATGTTAATCGTGGTGAAGGTCCACAGCACTTTGGTTGCAGTAGGAGATGCATAACGAACAGTAATATCGCCAATACTGCACGAACCAGTCGATTCCATAATATTGGGTTGGACGTGATGTTTGCGTTCTTTGTTGGCCTATTTGAGAGATGACAGAAGGTGGTATGCCACAAAACGTCACATTAAAAGCATTAAATTATGGTGGTTGAGGACAGGTGGAAGAAGGAGGCGGATTGGTAGGTGACGCAGCACTAGGTTTGAATGGTGAATGTAAATTTAATATTAGGCGGTGGTAGTTGAACATTGGGTTCCCCCACAAGGGTGTCTTGGACGTCGTCATTTAGTGCGTCGCAGGAACGTTAATATTGGCCACTTAATTTGTATCCGTTAAGGTAATCAGAATGGTAACAGACAACAATTAATTTATTGCTTAAAGAAATGAAATTAAGCTAATTAATTACTCATGTAATTGGAATAAATAATACCATAAACGTTGAAGGAAATAATATTTCATTAAATGGAGTAACCATTACAATATGAAATCACCATCCTTTTACACACATGTCATTCACAAACAACAAGACTTCAGTCATATTATATTTGTGCATCTCATGTGCGGCAAAACCTATGTGGTACTAAAGATAAAATATGGGAGGTGCATTTCCAAAATGAACTATCTATGCATAACAGAACAGTCATATTAGTTTGGCGACAAAAACATCCCTTTACCACCACATAGTATATGTATGTCACATCAGATTGTCCTTTACCCACCATCCTTGAAAGACATAGTATCAAATAATTACAGAAACCAAAAAAAATTCCAAAAACAACAAACAAAAACAACAATATCAAACACCAAAGCCCAGCCCCTGAAACATAAAAAATTCCTATTTTCCATATCCAACCATAACTCAGTAACATTCGGTCACCACAATATTAAAAAACCCCCAAATGTGCTGCTATGAAAAATTTTGGTGTTCTCCAAACGCACAACATTGTCAAACACCACAACATGCCACTACAAAATTAAGACTACAAAACGACACCACAATGCAAACCAGAATATACCAACGACTCTGTCAAACAATGTTGCACCAAACTTGAAAAAAAATTAAACGTTTTTTCTCCAAAGATTAAACCTTTTCGATTGGTAACGTTCTAAAACACGAACCTTACACTAAAACAGTGTTGCGGAACGACTTCCGGTAGGTTGGTTGTCGTTGCCGTCAACTCGCTTCCACTGCATACGATCCCCTCCGCTATCGTCGCTGTCGCAGGTGTGTCCTCTCACGGTCACCGCCTCCAGCCTCGCTTCTGTAACACCGCAACTTCTCTGTCTCGACTTCCTCCGACTATCTCAGTCTCTCTCTGCCGTTCCGCCGACTTCCTCACGCTGCCTTCACCTTTCCACACACTTCATCACCCTGTCTCCGCCTTTCCTTCGAGTTGCTCACGTTGTCGCCGCCTTTTCGCCGACTTTCTCACGGTGTTTTGGCCTCTCCTCCGACTTCTAGAAACTGTCCCCCCCCCACTTCCTCCGACTTTCTCCCTCCCTGTCTCACGATCACTCTACAAATTTTGGGACACTTTCTCTCTCCACGTCTGCTTTACTTTTGGCAAAAAGAATAACCAACGCGCACGTGACCATGGCTTCTCTTTGATTTAAAAAACGTTAAAAAAAATTAAAAAAAGGGTGCCACGTCACCCATGTCAAAATTGAGTTCGATTCTTATGTTCAAATATCATTTTCGTAAAGGATAATATGGATAAGCTAACATTTAATGCCATGTTATGTTTTCACTGTAGTGCAATATAAAAATCCAAAAAAACCAATCTCTAACTGACGAAACCAACACGGTAAAAACTAAAAATTAGTACATTCTAAACCAAATACAGTGATTACAAAAATATACTATATAAAGGCAGCTTGAGTGAATTTAAATGAAAAAAGAAGAAGAAAGGAAACAGAGAAAAAGAGAGAGCTTACTGGGAGGGAAGGAGAGCTGAAGATTAAGGCGAAAAAGATAGCAAATTTTTAGGTAAGGAGAGGAGAGTTTTAGCATGTACAAGTCTATTTATATATTATTTTCACTTAGTTTTTTAATGGAGTGCCCCTATCCCCATACTTTTTAATCATTTCCACGGTTATACATTTCCTTTTTAACCTTCTACTCTTGACCAAGTGTTTTTTTTTATCACTAACTAAGTCGTCAAGCTCTTCTTAAGCTGTTATCTTTTTTATATGTGGTTTTTAATTATGTTTATACAATATTAATATTATCTAGTTTTTAAATAAGGATAGTTGAATATTTTTTTATGATGTTTTTGATGTGTTAATTATAATTTCTTCAAGATAAATTAATCCGCAAATTGGTTTTCAATTTTCACAAACTTTATTTCGATATCAGCTTTTTAAATATGATTTCTTATGAAGTGATGTTTGATTTCAATGTGTTTAGTTTTAGAATGTTGAATTGAATTCTTATTTACGTTGATTGCACTTGTATTATCACAATAAAGAGGTACATTCTCTAGCTTTACACTATAATCCATAAGTTGATGCTTCAACCATATGCTTTGAGCACATGCATGTTCAACTGCTATGTACTCAACCTCAGTTGTAGATAGTGCTACACATGCTTGCTTTTTGTTATTCCATAAGATTAAATTTGATCCAAGTAGATGGCATGTACCACTTGTGTTTTTCCTATCCAATTTGCACCCTACATAGCCAAAATCTGAAAACCACTAAGAACAATGTTAGATTCATTAGGACACCATAATCATACATTAGTTGTCCCTTTCAGATACTTGAGAATCCTTTTTGCAGCTTTGAAGTACGATTCCTTTGGATTGGATTAAAACCTTACACACAAGCAAACCCCAAATTGGATATTCGGCCTTCTAGCGGTTAGATATAACAAAGAACCAATTAACCCTCTATATTTGGTTGAATCAACTTGTTGTCCAACTTCATCTACATCTATAAGGTAGTTTGTAGCAATTGGATTGTTAGCTTCTTTGCAATCCTCTATTTTGAACTTTTTCAGTACGTTAAAATAGTATTTTGACTGGCTTAACAATGTTTCATGCTTGAGTTGCTTCACTTGTAGTCCTAGGAAGTAGGTTAGCTTACCTATCATAGACATCTCAAATTCTCCCTGCATAGCTACAATAAACTCTTCACACAAAGTTATTATTTGATCCAAAGATTATATCATCTACATATACTTGAACAAGTATTACATCACTTGCATGTTTTCTAATGAAAAGTGTTTTATCAACCGCACATCTAGCATATCCTTTAGATAAAAGAAAGTTGCTTAACCTCTCATACCACTATCGTGGTGCTTGTTTCAAACCATATAAAGCCTTTTTCAATTTGAAAACATGATTAGGATAGAGGTGATCTTCAAAACCAATGAGTTATGATACATACACTTCATTTAAGAAACCATTCAAGAATGCACTTTTCACATCCATTTGAGAAAGTTTAAAATTACACATGCAAGCATATGTAACATCCCGACCGGATATTATGGATTCAAATAATAAAATAAAGAAATAATAAATAATTTCATTTATTGAAATATAATTTCTCAAAATGCAGGAAAAATTTAAAACTTTCATTCATCATAGAATAAACTTTAAAACCATAATCATAAACTTCATTACAAATGTCATAGTCTAGTAATAAGAGTTTACAAAATTATTTCAAAATCATAAAACATCAAAACTCTAAGAAAATTTTTCTCTCATCTAGCCCCACTCCGGCTCTATGCCTTACTAGATCCACCTACAACATCATCTGCTCCTGTGTACCGCGTACACGATCATCGCCAAACACAAGCAGATAGGGTGAGGTTACAATTAATACATCACATATATAAAACATATATATATATATATATATATATATACATACATACAAACACACCAAAGGAAATTCTTCCTTTGACCCATTCGTACACGCCACAACGCGCACACTCACACCAGCAACACTCGCCAACCCAAGCCACAATTCAAGAGTTCCTCGTGTTTATCCGTCATCCTGAGCCATAACTCAAGAGATGTCATCCTAAGCCACAACTTAAGCTGGCCATCCCAGTTTTTTGGGATGGCCATGCGACACGAGTCGAATTCATTCGATTTGGATGTTTTTTGTGTTCTTGGAGGTTTCTGATCAGGAAGAAATCGTGTTCTAATCTTTATGAATGATTAGACATCGTATTTCATTGGAAATTCGTGGAATTGGGGTTTAATTGAGATGAAAATTGCATGAAGGTTATCTTAGGGTTGATGAATTAGGGATTTCGAAAACGACACTAATCTAAATGAAAAATGTGAATGTATTCGGGTATGGGAAGTGTTAGAGATGAATTGTAATCCTAAAAGATGGAATCGTATCTTATAGAGTCATAAATTTGTTGATTTCAGAGTTGTTGTGAATGGGTTGAGGTTCGCAGGTGCAGAGAAGAATGTTGGGGTTCCTGGAACAGCAAGAATCGCCTAGCGACACATTGGTTATCGCCAGGCGCCATACCAGAGATGTGAGGGGTGCTCTGATTCACGAAAAATGTTGTTTTTCGTATTTTCGTGAAATAGGAACCACCCGACGTTGGCTTTGTACCGCCAGGCGCAAGGTTCCTGATTGTTGGACGCTAGGCGCCACCATTTTTTTCTAGTTTGCGTAGTTTTCGTAAAACTGGATTTCGCAGTTCGTTAACCGTTCGATTTAGGTGAAATTTTGACAGGTGGTCCATAACATGTAGTTATTCACCTTTAACGGTGGAAATTTTATTTAGAGGTCATTAGCGAGAGATATATGTTATGCACGGTTGTTGTTTTCACAATTTATCTTATAAGCAAATTGATCATATGTGCGTATAAAAGAGTTTATGGAACGTTAAGGGGTACTACAGGAAGCTATCATAGGTAATGTAAATATTAAAGTGTTGTCAGGACCATAAACATATATATATA
>Ga0214542_1005114_pt1 | contig 25331 bp, 17 predicted proteins | sample CNSS1metaG_FD_160096 | JGI IMG/M metagenome (GOLD analysis project Ga0214542, IMG submission 160096) | Root nodule microbial communities from cowpea collected in UCLA plant growth center, Los Angeles, California, USA - CNSS1 | ecosystem: Host-associated > Plants > Roots > Nodule | place: USA...
AGTTGTGGCTCGGGTTGGCGAGTGTTGCCGGTATGAGTGTGCTGGTTGTGGCCAGTACGGATGGGTCCAGATAGATTGCCCTCCTCAGTTGTTGGCTGACGAGTTTGGTAGTCTTGGGACGATACGAGCTTTCTTCGTATATGGGAACTCTACCTAGCGTTGCGGTGTATGATCCGTAGCATGTTTTCCCGCACGTGCTCTATCGGTTGTGGCCGATAGGTATGGCAGCAAGTCACCTTGAAGTAATCATCAGATGAAGTAGAACACGAATAAACGTATTGGGGATCGGATCGTGGGAATGAAAATATAGGGCAATATGGAAAGTTAAGTTAAGTGCTGTGATATGTATGCATGTTGATATATATATGTCTATAGCTTTGTATATATGTGATTTTTATCTGCTAAGCTCACCCTATCTGCGTGTGTGTGGCGATGATCGTGTACACAGTACACAGGAGCAGATGTTGATGATGCAGGTGGCTCTGGTGCAGCTTAGTCGTGGAGAGGGGATGGACTTGGGAAACTTTTATATGTATTTATTTGTTTTTGAAAACAATTGTAAACCCTGATGGGTGACTTGATGACATTGTGGTTTTAGTTTTGTAATGGATGCTCTAAAATTTATCCGCTCAATTGATAAAGCTTTAAATTTTCTCGCGTTTTGGGAAAATGAGGTATTATTAAACGCGTTGTTTTATTTATTCCATTTATTTATTTATAAATTAGTAATATCCTGACGGGATGTTACAGTTTTGATGTGTTTAATAGTCTCCAAAGAGTTTCCTTTTAAAATGACATCATCTATATATACAAGAAGAGCTATAAAACTGCAAGATTTATTCTGTATAAAGAGGGAGTGGTTAGATTGAGACTAGGTGAAACCAATAGAAATTAGAAAGGATGAGAGTTTATCAAACCACTGTCTGTTGGCTTGTTTTAGACCATAGAGTGATTTTCTCAGTCTGCACACGCATCCTTGTGTGTCAAGGCCTGGTGAGGGAGTCATATACACTTCCTCATTTAAATCTCCTTGAAGAAAGGCATTGTTTACATATAACTAATGTAGAATGCAGTATTTTGTTGCTGCAAGAGCAAGGAGGAGCCTAACTGTTGTCAATTTTGCAACTAGTGAAAAAGTGTCAAGAAGTTTATCCTTCGAGTTAGATGTATCCCTTTGCCAAAAGTCTTGCCTTGTGTCTTTCAATTCTTCCATCCGCCTTGTGTTTGACTTTATATACCCATTTGTAGCCTATAACAGTCTTTCCATTAGGTAGTTGAGGCAAATCCTGGGTTTTATTGAATTGTAAGGCTCAAATTTCATCTTCCAGGGCCTTGATCCATTCAGGCTGAGTGCAGGCTTCACCATAAGATTATGGCTCATTAGTCGAGCAAATGGCAAGAATGAATTTTAGTTGTTTTTCAAATAAAGAGTGGTAAGAAAGAACAATGGATATGGGATAAGGAGTTTTAAGATTATTTTTGAAGTGAACAGAACTGTGAGTAGAGTTAGAACAATTGACCTGATGATGATAATCTTTAAGGTAGTCTGGAATACGTCTGGCTCTATTAGACCTTTTGATTTGAGTAGGGTTTTGGTTAGCTTCTCTTGTGTACTCTAAGGGTTGCTCAGAAGCATTGGCAGAATCATTGTCAACATGTATATCAAAACCAGTTTGGATAGTAGAAGCAATATCATTCTTAGTGCTAATGTAGTCATGAAGATTATTGTTGTTAGGTTCTCCATTTTTACTAATGTTAGTTTGGTTTATACCTTCATTATTTTTGTAAGGAAATATGTTTTCATAAAAGACAACATTTCTAAAATTTCTCTTGTCTTGATATTTAAGACTATGTAACCCTTTATCCCAGTTTTATAACCAATGAAAACCCCTTTTCTAGCCTTAGGGTCTAACTTGGTCCTATTATTTTCCAAAGTAGAAGTATAACAAAGACAACTAAAAACCTTTAGATCAAGAAAAGTAAGGGGATCATTATAAATGATTTCATAAGGACACTTGTCTTTTAAAACAGGAGTAGACAACCTATTAATTAAATGAATAGCATGAGAGGTAGCATATGTCCAATAGGATTTAGGCAAGTTAGATTGAAAGATTAAGATACGGGAAACATTTAAAATGTGCTAATGTTTTCGCTCAACAATGGCATTTTGTTGTGGGGTTTCCACACAACTTCGTTGATGAGTAATGCCATTTTCATGATAAAATCAGCATAGTTAAACTCAAGCCCATTATCAGATCTTATGGCTTTAATGGTTTTCCCATACTGGTTTTTAACATAGGCAATGAAATTATGCAATAAAGTCCTAATTTCTCCTTTTAAATGCATCATAAAAGCCCAAGTATGTCTACTAAGGTCATCAACAATGCTTAAGAAATATTTGTGACCATGAACATATATGACTGACATAGGACCCCATATATCTACATGTGTAAGGTCAAAAATAGCAGTAGAAGTAGTAGAACTGTGAGAAAAAGGAAGTTTGTGATGCTTAGCATAATGCCATATATCACAAGCAGTTTTATTCAGATATTGTATGTAAGGAAATCTGGTACATATTTGATCAATAGTTTTGTTCCCGTAATGTCCTAGTCTAAAATGCCACAATAAAAAAGGAAACATATCTTAAATAGGCTTTGATCTAGCAAAAGGTAACCACAAACGGTTACCTTAACTAACCCTAAACTACTTTAACAAACAAAAATCATGCACTTAGCAAATTATACATTTCTCCCAACCATAACTCGTGTAATTCAACAATTAAAATTCTGCACCCACCACTTCACTCTTCTGAAATGCTCATATCCAACAAAATTCTGCACTTAAAAAAATATCTTGACAAGAAAAAAAAACAGAATTTCCCGTGATCACATCACCATACCAATTCTCAACTATGCCCAATTTTATTATGAAATAATTTCTCTAACCCAAACTATTTCAATTCCATCCAATACAAAAAGAAAAAAAAAGAACAGAACATAAAATAATTATATTGTACCCTTAATCCCAAAAGAAATTTATGCCACCAATATCTTAACATCATCTCCCCATAGAACTCATGCATGAAATAAGAATTATCTAATGATTAACCCTATCAAGAAATTGGATAGCTCCATTTACCTCAAAAATATTTTATCACCAGCTCTAATTCCACTAAACCAATTATGCACCAAGACTTTTCTCTCCACACCAAGAACACATTGCCTAAGAAAAAAAATTTGTAGCCCGTCTTTTCCTTCTCTCCCAAAACTTACATTCAACTCTACTCTCTTTATGCATTCTTCTTAAAAAAATATTTCAGGACTTAAAGTTTCTAACCATTCAGTTGCCCAATTAAAATAAGGCTCTCAAGCAACATGTTATACTTCACTTACTCTATCAATTACTATTATTAATTATTATTTATTACTTCTACGCCCACCATTTCTCTTACCATGTTACTTATTTATTTTAATACTCTTTCCATGTTTCACCAACTTGCTTGCAAAAATTATAAATATTTTTCCTGGGTCTTACAATAGAGGCCTTTTTTGTAGTACGAGCCTCATAAAATAAAACTAAGTTTCCCCCCCTTTACTAATATAGTATAAGAGGTCAACCTAGGTCAGCCTAAGGAGCACTATCATGTGAGTTCATTGATTGAAATTTATATATTTTTAGGAATTTTTGAAAGCATAAAGATAGACAATTAAATTGAAATCAAAGCAATTATAATGTGAAAAAAGTAATGAAACTAACTCACTAAAAATTTATGGCAATGGAAACACAAGGTGACCAGCAGAAGCATAAATCTCAATTGTATATTTCATAGCATAATGGAATGGAAACACAAGGTGACCAATAGAAGCATAAACATCACATCTCCTAGAGCATTCATTATGATTTTCAGTCTACCCAATATTAAAACAACAAGTTAAACATTAATCTAAAGTGAAATAAGTAATCAACCTTAAAACAACAAAAACATGAAAATAATCTAAACTTCTTACAATAATCCAGTTGAGACATTAATTCCTTCTAAGAAAAATACCTAAGCTCCCAAGCTATAACACCAAGACACCCTTTTTCTCACATTCTAAAAGAGAAAAGAAATACCCTTACGTTACTCCCTCTTTACTCTAGACAAAGGGCGACCTTTTTTCTCTCTGCAAAGTTGTCACTCGAGGCCCAAAATCAACAAAATAACAAAATTCCAAAAAACTGCCAAAAACTGACAAAAGCTGCTTTATGTTTGTGATGTGTCTTATGCGTAACAGAATTAGTGATTCTATTTTGACTGCTAACTTAGCGTGAGTGCAAAGCTCTAGCTCAACTTCATTTGGGCCATGCCTTGTGTAGCCCAACGATCTTAAATTTTTTTACATGTTAAAGGACATTTTAAACTGACAACTAGAACATGTCAAATAGTGTAAACAACTCAAATAACATCCTGAAACACTGTTTGCCATGTAAAAAAAGAAAATAACTCACTAAGGTTAGGAAGACTATATATATTCATTTTTTTAAAAAAATTATAAAACTGTATCAAAATTTTGAACATGGACAAATTCCAATTTAGAGTCAAAGTTTAAGATTAAAAACATATTTAACACTTTATTTGATTATTTTTATTTTCTAACTCATTCTCATAAGTGTAATTTCACCACCACAATTGTATAAAGATGTTTCATTTACTATAATATAATAATTTAATGTCATTTTTATAAATCTTGTTTACACCGTCCCACATAGATTTAGGTTTAAAAGAAAAAAATATCTCTATCTAAATTCAAAATATTATTAGCTTAATATTTTTTTTCTCTTTCCAATTTTATTCAAGTGGTGCACTATAATCTTTATTAGCGTATAAAAAAGGTAATTTCATCATAATTTAGAGAAAGAAAACAAAAGACATTTAAATTTTTTAAATGTGAATATTTTTTTATAATATTTTTTAATTTTATCAACTTTGTTTCATTAACATTTGAAAAATTAGATGTTTTGGTTGTCATGAAATTTTATTTATATGTAATTTGATAATATTTTATATAGTTGTTTCACATTTATCCAATTGTCATTTGTTACTCTAATTTGAAATTTATGTAATTATAACTTTTCTCAATATTTGACATTGAAGAAACGAGAATATGTCCCTTTTGATTTTGAATATTTGATAATATTATGATTCCTTTGTTGTCATTTTTACTTCTTTTTTTATATAAAAATTAATTAATTGGTATTGAAACAATAAAAAAGTGGATATGGACATGTGTACAAGTACACCCATTGTTCCTGCATGGAAAATATTAAGTTATTATGAGACTCAAACTTTATCTTATCAAAATCATTGGATTCCTTGGATGGATACTCCACGATCTTGTCCGTTAGGCCCTTGTTACCGGTTGCTTCATATAGGCTTTAGAACGAAAGGGAGTGAACCTGCAGAAAGGGCTCCGATAATCAAGTCAGCAAAAAGCTCTCAAAGTCAAAAACTCATATTAAGGTGTTAATGAATTGTGTACCTTTAATTACTTGGGTCCACCTTTATTTATAGAGAATTAATTATCCTTGCGGTACATTGCTCGTTAATTATAGGCTAAGGTTTTGGGCTTTGACTAGATTTAATTGACTTTGACTAAGCTTTATTGGGCCTGACCAGACTTAATTGGGCCTACGTTGCAAGTCCAATTCTCTCTTGATCATGACATGCATTGTTAATAGCACAACATTGATCCATCAAAAACTATCCCTATCTTGACATCACCTTTCAGCATAGGCATGCAATTAACAAAAGACTCAATCATTGACAACCACCTATATTTTGAAAAGTATTTGGTTACATAGAATCTATCCAATCATATCCCAACCTTAGAGGGAGACAACTCTCTGCTTGTTCAGTTATGAGATCCCTCACCCTATCTAAAACATTAACCAAACACAACCTTGTCTCAAAGATGGAGCTGACATCCCGAACTGCTACAGAAGACTCCCTTAAATCACTAGATTGCAAATCCAAAGAAACTGATACCCTAGAGGAAGAAGACATCACTAACCTAGAGGGATAACAAACTCTCTACACATAGCCACTACTTTGATCTTTGAAAAAAAAAAAAGAAATGTGGTCCTACCAGCGACACCCACCTCTATTTATAAAGCAAGGCCACTATAAGCCACCCAAATGACATGACACCCTTATCGTTGGATTGACCATGATTTGATGGTTGCCAACCTAGGATATTTAAAATTCTTGAGCCTGCACCTACATCACATCACTAACAAATACATCTAAGTTAAGCAAAGTAAGACCTACCTAAAGCAATAAATAGAGTTGTAAAAATGGGTTGGAACCCGTGGGCCATCCTGGCCCACCACGGGTTTTTACTAGGTTGGGTTGAAATTTTTTTACTAATTCTAGTACGGGTTAAATTTTGAACCGACCCACCTAGAACTTGACTCACCTAGGTTGAACTTGTGGTGAGTCGGGTTAGTGTAGATAAGTGTCACACAAGTTTTTTTAATTATGTTGGACTTTGAATTTGGGTCGAGTTGGTTTGTATTTTTTAGCAAACACATTGATAATTTGTATTTTTGTGATTTTGGTTTGTATTTAGAGTTTAACATTCTTTTGAATTGTATTTGGCTTGTATCGAAGTTTATTAGCTTTTAATCGGAATTATAATTTAGTTTTTTTGTGATTGAAGAAAAAAATTGTATTTTTTTTAATTAAGTGAGCTAGTGAGCCAACCCGTTTAGCCCACCAACTCATGGTGGTCGAATCGGGTTCAAATTTTTTTCAAATTTTTTTGGGTTGTTAATAAGTGAGTCGGGTTAGGGTCACTAACTAAGTGGCCAACCCGTGGTGGGTCGGGCCGGGCTGGGCCAGGTTACCTGTTTTGACAACTCTAGCAATACATATTGAAATTGCATAATTAGCATTGTTAACCTATATGACTTAATAAATCAATACATAGATTTCATAGCTTCCAAACGTTCAACTACTTTAAAAGAAATTAAACCATACATAGCAAACATAATATATCACAAAATCACTCAAAATACTGAATTTACAATACTTTTCAAACTAATCAATGCATTAATTGTCCTAGAATAACTCTATGGGTACGTTAAAATGTTAAAAGAAAAGACCTATCTCTCTCTTAGGGATTGCTCTGCATGTTAGCCATGGCTTATCAAATTATTGCTTAATGTAACACCCTAATTTGGAATGCCACGAAAAGTTATAACATGAAGACGTTTGGCAGAAAAAGATTATCATTGAAAATGTACTAATAAAAAAAACTTATAATTTAATTTAAATTGCGTAGTTAAAAATGACAATTTGTCTTAAAAAATTCCAAATAACAATTGTGAACAAAAGAAAAGTACACAGTCTTCAATATTTGATTTAAAACAACTAAACAACTTATAAGAAACTCTTAAGTTCACCTCAGCTTCTCGTCAATCTACTTCATGCCAAAAGCATTTGCATTATCACCTACTCCCGTATAACACACACGTTATACGATCATCACACACACAAACAAACAAATAGGGGTAAGTTAACCATAAACAATGATATATAAAAGAAATTCAAAAAAAAAACATAACAAATAATACTCAACCTCACATCAAAGTAAAACACTTAAGCATTACAATCACAATCAAGTTTTGGTTTTAACACATAATCCCCAATCCAAACAACCATACCAAACCAAACAGACTATCACGTTCATCTAGAATCCTTAAATATAGTAATCATAATCAAGCTTTAGTTTTCCGCCACCTTTTACCCCACCACATCATCTAGTATGCTGGAAATAGATGGTTCAATGTGTCTTGCTATCGCAGCCAGGTTGTTTCCCTTATTCCTCAAGGACTTATGAGTAAGCACATCGATGCATCGCACACCATCACTATACTCGTAACGAGCCGAAATAAGGCGAAATATCTTTCCTCTCCTCACTACTTCACACACACGAGAGAGTACAACACTCAAACCAATCCTCTACCACTGCTTCACACAGGCGAAGAGGACCCTTTTTCACTGCTTCACACAAGCGAAAGAGTTATAATTGGTTCTCTAGGTGAATGGAAAACCTCACATAAAACATAACTCCACCAAGACTCTTCAAGGAAGACAAAATAATCCCAATCATGTAACACATGAGAATTTCATATTGCTAACAAAATACACACCACCACATCATACATAGCAATAAAGTTCCATAACGAAAACTAAATTCATATTCCATACATAATTCACATAAGCAACTAACTAGACCAATGATCATCAAATCAAACTAAGTCGCACTATCATGCCATACCTAGAAGCATCCAAAAGCTATTCTCAAATACACCAAAAAGAGAAAAGAAATGATGTAACCACCTAGTAGTACAACATGCCATCAAGAACACCGACACACTACATATATGGCAATCAGATGAAAACATGCACCACCACCATGAGTAAACAAAAACCATGCGGACGACATGTTTACCATAAAGCACCATCACGAAAACTAGAAGGCAAAGAGAAACTACACCAAACTAAATGAAGGAAACAAATTTTTCATGTGACCCAATATCCTACCAAACACCTAAAACATAATGTGAAAAGGAACCAACCAAAAGCTGCACGTAACATAAGGATGCAAAAGCAAAGACGCATGCGATATAAAGTAGTAAAGAAACAACAAAATATATATATCCACACTTATTCAAAGTGAAACCATAAACACGGAAAGAGATAAGAACTGGAACTAGATACTGCAATGCACACAACACTGTGTTTATCATTTAGGAGTTCTTCCACTGTCTACTTATGTGACCACAAATGACCTCTTGACAGTCCCAACTGCACCCACCATACTCAACGTTGCAACCCATCTAAAGTTGAATCAAACTTGTGTGACCCTATAAAGCCCTTGGTATTCTCCCACATGCGTTGACCCAAGCAATATACTTCATGCACTCCCATGCCCAGAAGTTCAAGGAGAATGCACTTCCCCATACTTATGGGTTTGCGTACCCAATATACAAAGTAAAATCAGAGAAAACAACAAAACCATAACAACATAAAGAAAACAAAATGCATTTAAGCCTATTGGTATGTACATACGTAGAGAAGAACCACAAGAACTACGCACAAAAATCACAAAATATTGGCTTCAAACAACAACAGAAAGCAAACTCAGCTTCCCTTACCTAGCTCAGTTTTTCCAAAGTGTTCTCCTCTGTGCCTCCACCTACACTCTCCAACGTTCTCTCTTGGTCTCCCAATCTCCCTTTTGTCCCCTCCCTTCTAAGTACCCTTTTTTTCTTTAATAAAACCCTAACCCTAAAGTGTCTAGCATTTGCACATTAAGTGGAAAAATCCCTAGATTTACTGTGTCATTTTTATTTTTCTTATAATAGTGGCAACAACGAGTGTTTGAAAAAATAAAAATGAATTGTAACATTGCAGGTGCAACGATGAGAAAATGAAAACAAAAAAAGAGAGAAACCAACATTTTCAAAGATTAAAGGAGGAGAGAGAAAAATAAAGAAAAAACAAATAAAAAGATCCATTTTGTGCACAACTAGAAGGTGATGGTGTAACATTTATGGTAGGAGTTGATAAATTACAAGCAACATGGTGGGAAAGGGATGAGGTGCATCGATCAACTAGTGACAACACAATGGATGGGCCAACATGAGTTTCTTGTCCACTTGATCTAACAATAGGGGGTGGTGTGGGTGTCAACTTAGCAACATCCAATGTAGGTAAGGTGGATCTAGCAATGGAAGTTGAAGTAGGTGTAGCTGGTTGAGTGGACAGAGGATTTAGGTTGTTTACACTAGATAACAACTTTACCACATAAGTTTTTTTTCCCTTCCTCTTATTGGCATGAGCTAACGGGGGAAGAGGACCATCATAACCACCTACTAACATCTACATTAAGAAAATACATGAATATTTTAGTACCCACATCATAAGAGAATGGTGGTTGAAGAAGAAATATCAACATGAAAGGGTGTAAGAATAAGAACTGAATGCATGATATAAGAATGAGCAGTGCAACTAAGGTTGATGCAAGAATGCTAACTAGGGATGGCAAGGTCAGGTTAGTCACAGATAGTTCCTACCCGCAACCCGACCGACAAGAAAAATATCCACCTGCAACTTGCATGTTTACTCTCTAGGTACCCATTTAAAAAATACACGTGGGGTACGAATAGTATGATACTCGCGCCCGACCTATTTATAAACGGGTATTAAAATACCCGCTACTCGCTATCCGTGGGTAATAAATATCCACGGGTATAAACTTTTTGTTGCAGATTTTATCCGCAGCTACTCACGAGCATGAGTATTTTTTCCATCCCTAATGATAACAAGCCTACTTTATCCTAACAATATTAATTATGCTCTAATGCATGAACAAGTCTACTTTATCTTAACCATACTAATTATGTAATTAGGATGAAAAGTATATGCTAAAAACTAAAATGTTGCATGAAAACTAAAGCTGGACAAATTTTACTGCACCAAGAAATTGTTAATGATGATAATGACAAGAAATTGGCGGCACTAGACTTGGTGACACCTAATTTATTTGACAACAACAACTTCAAGAACTTGATTCAGAAGAAGGTTCTTCACTCAAATCAATTATATTCAATGAGGGTCTATAGATTCTATTGTGTCCGAATACAACAAAAATCCTACAATATTTAAGTCAAACTTTGTAGCTGTTATGATAGAAATGGGAGATATTTAGCCATTAACTGGATCACCTGAAATCATGAGAAAGATTTGTAGTCGTGGTGGCTCATATTGACTGGCTCCACTTGATTTTGACTCACGGGTGGTAGGCCGATGATGTTGGGAATCTTGTGTGAGAACACAGATGGTGGTTCGTATTGGTTAGCTCCACTTGGGTTTTACGGATGGTGGTTCATAACATGATATTTTCACGCGTGTTGGTCTACAAGTGGGGGCTCGTAGAGGTTGGACCACAAGTGGTGGCTCGTGTACTACTAAAAAAACTCATATTTCTTGCCACTTTTGGTTTGAAATTTTTTTCGTAGGAAATACTTATAAATTTTATTATGAAAAAAAATTGCAAGAAACTGCTACCAATTTTTTTGCAAAATATTTTGCATAAAACACTTTTCACAACAAATTTTGTAGGAAATACTTACGAATTTTATAATTTTGTAGGAAATAATTACCCATAAAAGAATTTCTCGCCAATTAAGATTTTTAGAAAAAAAAAATAGCAGAAAAAAGTCTTTTGTTGCAAGAAAAGTCCCATGTAATATGAGAATTTTTAGTAGTGGTGGCAACATGTGCTATCTTAAGGTCATTATCAAAGTGTGAAAAATCTGGATGAATATGGTGGAAGTCCATGATTTCTAGTGCATGAGGGTGGAGGTTCTCAAAAGGGGTTTGGGGTTAATTTTAAATCCTTTGGGTGAGGGTTTTATGATATGTCTCTAATTATGTTTAATTCTTTTAGCTCACCCTTTATGTGTGTGTTTGGCGATGATGGTATAACTTGTTACACAGAAGCAAATGATGTTTCAGGTGGTGCTAGTAATGCGTAAAGCCGAAGCGGGGCTAGTATGGGAAATATGTAGAGAACATTTCATAATATTTTATGTATTTTGAATATCATGACAGCTATAGTTTGGAACTGATGATGTTTTGGTTTTAAATTTTGAATTATGACGCGTTTAATAAAGTTTAAATTTCTCTCATTTTGGGAAGACATTTTATTAATTGCTGAGTTAAATTTACTTATTATTTAATTTTTATTTAAATTAGTAATATTTGCCTAGGATGTTATAGTGGTTGGCGGAGAATGAACAAAGACTATAGTGAGTGAGTGCGAGAAGAATGAATACTAGGGTGTGTTTCTTCTTCTCTGTGAGTGAGTTTCTTCTTCTCTAAGATGTGAGCTTTTTCTTTTTAGTAAGAAAAAATTCAATTGAATGAGCATGAGAATAAAATTTGGTTTTAAATTTTAATAATTAATTCTTTCAAAATTCGTATGTAAAATTAGTAGGTAAAATTATTGTTACTTACCTATGGATTATATGCCATTACCTACGGATAATATCCTTTTCAAAAGTTTCCATTCTAACGTGCCAAATGTACATACGAGTCTTACATACAGAAAATCAGTAGGAAATATTATTTTGTTACCAACGAATAAACTTTGTATGTAACTTAATTTTACACATTCGTAGCTAAAATTTGTATATAATACCTATTTTACCTAAGATTCAAATTCATATGCAAATATTTGTAGATAAACCACATTTTTCTTGTAGTGAATTGTCAATCCAATGGTATTATTTGGTATTAATGTTGCAAGTATGGTCATATTGTCCTTTATTAGATGTTAACCTTGTTGATGACATAAAAAGTATAAATTTTGGTCCAAAGAAGGCATATATTGTATCTTCTTCATGTTCATCAAACAATAGTGGAGAAGAGACAAACTTACATTTCCTTATTCATCAAATTTCTGGAAAAAAAATAGTGTTACTGGTTCAAACCTTTCTAAAAGATTAATAATGACCAACTTCTTAATGCATTCAATGAAATTCCTGAAGAATAAAAAAAGACTCTCCTTTTAAAACAATAGAATGAGCAGATAAAACAAAATGGCTGAAAAATAAAGTCTAACAATGAGAAAAGGAGATTACAAACCAAAAAAATTGATTTAGAAGGCGTATAAATGATTTATGAATCCTTTTTATGATTGTGAAGCTCATTTGAAAGAGAAGCTTTTTTAGTGTGAATCTTGAAAATATTAGGAAGGAAAAGTAGTTAGAATCTTATGTTGGACAAAAACCACAATGAACAGTGAATTGGTTTATTAATAGAAACCGTACTTTTCAAAGATTTTCCCTTTTTTAAAATCAAAGTTCAATTAAAAATATTTCCTTTTATATAATAACAAATAATTAAATAGAATCGGTAATAGAAGATAATCACAAGGTTTTTTATACTGGTTTGGACTAAAAGACCTTACATCCAGTTGTTAACCTCTCTAAAGAGGGATTAACTCAATCACTAAAAGAAATAGTTTAAGGTTTAGAAAACATATCTCTTGAAGACACAAGAGATGAAACAACAACAATCAATCCCCTAAGAACCCACTTGGTGAAAGTTATCATTCTACCCATACTAGGTTTTTCAAAGCCCCTTTTTCATAAACATAGAGAGTTTCTCCAGTAGTCATGGCTCTAAGCCTCTGAATGAAAAAGTTAATTTCAAATTGAAATAGGTTTTGCTAAACATATATAGACTTACTCTTCAGAAAATTAGGTCAAGAACCTGAAGATCAAGTCATAACTACCGTTGATAATCGATTATTTCAAGAGATAATCCATTATCACATAAGCTTTTCTAAAATCATTTTTTCGCTGTGATAATCGATTATCACAAGTGAATAATCGATTATTTCATAATCATTTCTGAAAACTTGAATTGATTTGGATAATCAATTATCATTACTACTAATTGATTACCATATAGCTTTTGTAAAAAATAAAATCTTCCTAGAGTTGATCTTTGTGCATGCTACTTTATGAAAAGAGTTCATATATTAAATAATTGTTATTTCAAAAAATTTTAAAATGCCTAAAGGAAGATATACATGGATTCCTAACGGCAAAGGTGTTAGTAACATAAAAGGACCCCAATTTGTTTTGGGGACCTAGTAAAAAAATGATTTATTTGTTTCCCTAGGATGAAGCTAAGGAAGGTAGAAAAATAAATAATTGCAAAAAGATCTAAGTGAAAATATTCTTTCATGTTAAAATTGTTGATTGGTTCATTAAATGTATTCTTTAGTTTTTAGAGATTATAAATGAATTGTTGAACAAACTAGACATGTCAAAGATATTATTGGAGATGTTTCTAGTACAATTTAATTTGTTCTTTTAAGGTTTAATCGGTTCTTCCATGCCTAGATTTTGTATGTTGTTACCATTTTCAAACATCGTTTAACTAATTCAAACAACTATATTTTGCTAAATTCAATTTGTCTATAGTTTTTATTCCATTTTCAAAGCTTCAAATGATCATAATTTATGGTCTAAAAAAATACCAAAATTATAAAACACTATTTACTTGAATCAAACCATTTGTGTGAGCATTATTCATTCCTTGCATTCAATACTCTTCTACCTTCAAATGTTTTGTCAAAATGGTTTCGGTCTCATAGGCCAAAAGAGATAAGAGTAGGGATGACAAATGAACCTGTCTCCTAGGTATTGTATATCTTGATTGCTTGAGAAACCCTACTACCATTCAAGGTGCAAATATAAAATAGATTGGCCTTTTTTATTGAATGGGTTTTGGCTCTAAAATGAAGTAATCATGCTCAGTTATCAAAAGATGATATGTTGTTGATCCATGCAATAAAAAACGGTATTCAATTCCATTGGCCAATCATTATTTCTAAACTTATGTTGAAGGAAAATGGGGTTATTTGTGTGTCGTTTTCCTTTTGGTAATTTTTCTCTCAAGACTATTTGAATATTATGGTGTTGATAAAAAATAAACTATACCTACAATGCATCCAACAAATAAGATTGGAGAAAATGTTCTTTACAAGATGAGATTTAGAGCTATCAAAATGGGTTGGAACCCGCGAGCCAACCCAACTCACCACGGGTTTGGGCCAGGTTGGGTTGAAATTTTTTTACAAATTTCAATACGGGTTGATTTTTGACCCGGCTCATTTAGAACCTGGCTCATCTGGGTTGAACCTGTAACATCTCGTCAGGATATTACGAATTTTAATAAAATAAAGAAAATAAATTAATTACACTGCATTTAATAATACCTCATTTCCCAAAAACACGGGAAATTAAAACTTTATTAATTTACTAAAACATCCATAAATACAAAACTGCAAGTTTAGTCAAAATAGGCCACGAGCCTTTACAACTTATTTCAAAAAGAATAAAGAAAGCATAAACATAAAGATCACATGATAATCCCCTTTCCGCAGCTAAGCCTCACCAGCTCCACCTGAAACATCATCTACTCACGTGTACCACGTACACGATCATCGCCAAACACAAGCAGATAGGGTGAGCTAAAAGATAAAGCATAAATGTATACCAAACACACATATATATTTATAAAGGATAAAAATATCCATCAATAACACAAAAATCTTCTCTTATTCCGCATGGCCACAACCATATATGATATCATTTCATTTCCCACATAACTTACTCCATTTCTATCACAAGGCCACAACCAGGTATATCGATGCACCTCGCGGAAGACTCGTTACCTTCCTTCCACATGGCCACAACCATGTATATTAATGTACATCATGGAGACTTGTTCCAGCTCTTCCACATGGCCACAACCATGTTAGCAGTGTTCTACATCTTCTATTAAGTATCTCAAGGCGCCTTGCTACCACACCTATCGACCACAATCGATAGAGCACGTGCGGAAACCATGCTACGGATCACACACCGTAACGCCGGGTGGAGTTCCCAAATACAAAAATAGTCCATAACGTCCCAGGACTACCAAACTCGTTAGCAAATCACTGAGGAGGACAATCCATCTGGACCCATCCGTACTGGCCACAACCAGCATACTCACACCAGCAACACTCGCCAACCTGAGCCACAACTCAAAGGTTCCTCGTGTTCATCCGCTATCCCGAGCCAGAACTCAAGGGAAGTCATTCCAGGCTACAACCCATAGAATGCCACGTGCTTAACCCCTATCCCGAGCCACAACTCAAGGATATGTTCCGGGCCACAACCCATGGAACACCAATAAGCCCACCAATGAGATATTCTAAAAGCCATGTAGACCACGCCTTGCACGTTCCATCTCATCTCTTTAATACAACAGAAACACCTGCCTTGAAACGCACAACTTCACCCTCGCTCGCTTAAACTAAGTGCCTTTATTCAACCACTCCAGCTTATCTCTCTTAAGCTAGACCCACTAGCTTGAGCGAGCCTCTAGAGTCTCTGCAGCCTAGGTAATCTCGCTTAAGCGAGCTCATTCTCGCTTGGGTGAGACCCTCGCTCACCTAAGATAAAAATTACCTCGTCCAGGCGACGAGTTCAACAAGACAGCGAAACCACTCTCAAACTCTCGCTTGGGCGAAAGACTCTTGCTTGAGCGAGATACACCTTCGCTCAAAACAATCCATCCCGCCTGCGCGAGATGTGCAACCAAACGACACAAGACACACGCGAGTTCTCGCTTGGGCGAGGCACACTCGCCTAAGCGAGATGGCCTGTCGCCCAAGACCAAATTACCCCGCCTGAGCGAGATGCTCGAGCAGAGCCTGAAATTCAAACCCTGCAACTCTCAACTAGGCGAGTGCAGCTCGCTTGAGCAAGAATTGTAGGCTTGGGCACTGTTTTACGCGCACAACAGCAGCAATCAAACCCAAAACACACTCCAATTTCATACCATTCATTCAGAACAATTTCATTATACCTATGAGCATAATTGGACACGAAAATAGGCCCCCAACAACCCAACTTTGCATAATCACAGTATATACCGTGCATAACCCTATTATATTCATGCATTTAGGCCAACATTCAATAGAACAGTAGCAAAACCCATAACCCTTAATTCCCTCAGGTGCAACATGAAATTCAGAACACAATTTCATCAAAGATCATGCAAAATGATACTATAAACATAGAAATTCGGCTCAACTTCCCTAACCTGGAATTTCCCCTTACAAAAGTATAAGGTTACAGCTCTTCTTCTTGCCCAACACGAAAATCCCTTAGTGCTTCCACAATTTGCCCTAGGAAATCTCTCAATCCTCTCCAATTCGCTCCCCACATAAAAGATACAAAACCAGAACTGCAGAAACCCTCTTTTCACAAAATTCTGACCTTTTATAGGTGCCTTAATAGTGGTGTTAAGTGCAAAAAGGAAAATACCCTTAATGGTATTTTAATTGCTATTCAAGGCTCATCATTTAGTTATTTTTCAGCCCTTTGGCTGCCCCTTCTGCTAGGGTTGTCTCTACCCTTTCATATTCAGGCCATACTAACTTTTTAGCAAAAAGAAAGCAAATTTGAGTTCACCAAGGTTCAAACCCTCAACCAAGCCAAAGCCAAATCAATACTAAACCATTAGGCCAACTCATGTTCCTTGCTAACTCACACAATTCAAGTATTATGTCATACGAACATGCTCCAACATATTATTAAAATAATAATAATTAAATAACACACAAATGACATACATAGGACTTGAACCCAAGTCCTCTCACACAATCAAAGTACTCTAAACCACTTAAGCTAGTACTTTTTCACGTCATACCATCAAAATTTATTCTCATAATTACACCACCTACCCGCATTTATTAATTAATTATTTAATTAATTAATTAAATTTTGCGAACCTTACAGAACCCGTGGTGAGCCGGGTTGGCTCATCAACCCATAGATAAAAGGGTCACACAAGTGTTTTTATTTATTTTTATTATGTTAGGCTTTACATTTGAGTCATATTAGGTTGTTTTTTTATCCAACACATAAATAATTTGTATTTTTTTATTTTGGTTTGTATTTGGATTATATTAAAGTTTATTTAGATTTTAATTAGAATTACAATTTAGTTTTGACTAAAAAAAATAAAAAAAATAATATTTTTTTAATTAAATGAACTCGTGAGCCAATCCGTTTAACCTGCCAACCCGTGGTGGGCCGGGCCGGTTTCAAATCTTTTTGGCTCGCTAAAAAGTGAGCCAGATTGGGTTGGCTCACTAAATCATCAACTCATAGTGGGTCGAGCCGGGTTACCTGTTTTGACAACTCTAATGAGATTGGTCAAAAGAAATTAACAATGGAAGTTCAAACATTAAAGCAAGTGTTTGCACTAGAAGACAAAAAATTGGAAATAAATATATGTTTATAACATCTTTGAACAAACTTTTCTTGTCAAATTGGAATATGTCTATAACTATCAACAAAGGAAGGATAAGGAACGAAATGAAACATCGGAAAAGATTCATTTTACTCTTGAAAGTTATCACCACTGAAATCACGATGGGATGACAAATTAAAAATAAAATTAAAAAAAAATGAGTTTGGAGTCACCACCATAGTTTATTTTTTAAAACTAAGAAAACCAGTAAAGATAAAGCATGGTCTATGAAATCGAATTTTGGTTTCAAGAGTCGGTTACGTGTAAGGAAGGTGTTAACACCCTAGAATGCTCGTCCAAAGATAGTAACTTTAATTAAATATGCAAAAGAAAAATGGTTTACTAAATGTTTAGATTTAAAAAAAAATTTGTACAAAAGAAACAAAAATATTGTTTAAATTTTTTATGCTTGAGATTTAAGTCTTAATTTATTAAAATACATGTTAATCGATTACAATATTGAATTAATGGATTAAAACTTCATATAACAAATTTAAATCACATAAATTCCAACTATTTCTCCTTCTTTTTTTTAAGAAAAGTAATGAATTAAGAAAGGTTCTAATTACTTTTTCAAAATAGCTATGTTACTTGGAAATGGATTTTTGTTCTAGGTTAATTGATTATAAGTAGTGTTAAGTGAATATTCAATATTTTTAGAAGAAACATAGCTAAGCAACTTAAGCCCTAAAAGCATGTGGTTTAAACAGAATTTAAATTTTGCCATCATAGCTTAAGCAGAGAAGATGGTGTTTGAGCTACGTGCGGAGAACTTCACCATGAAGTAATCTAAAGCACCAAGTTTTGGAGCTCAACCATGGAGGAAACCCACCCATGAAGGAAACCTTATGGGTTGATTAACACAAAGAGAAGTTTGAGCTATAAGGAAACCCTTCATGGAAGGAAAGCTCAAGTAGGCTTGGAGTTGCAACCAAGACCATAATTTATTTAAAAACAAAGTAGACCCCATGTTTTAGATATCCAGATTCTTAGACTTCTCTCTAGGAATTTTCTTCTACTTTCACTTGTAAAATTTCTTAAACTAGAGAAACATAGGGGAAAGGCAACATCTCCTAGGATTGAATGTTAGAATAAACATGAGTTGCAGAATTTTCTTGTATTGGGATTAGATGTAGCTCTCTGGACTTCTATACTGGTACTATTCTATTACTTTATTCGAAGTGTTCTTTCATATGTTAGTGATTTGATTTGCTTTGTATCGTATGATGAACTGATCACCCATCTACTACATCTAACTTGAATTAGGCGAAAGATAGTTTAAGTTATAGATCCAATTAGATCATCTAATGGTGCTGGGTGGTAAACATGCACCTATATGATTTAGCTAGTGATAAAATGTTGATCATTAATGCAAAGAGTTCATTTATCAGGATTGGAGAAATCGCACTAAGTTTGAATATATTTATGACCTTGGTTGCAAAAATGTGCCTAGTGTTAAATTAGTATACTTCCAAAACTAATGAATACACCTTGGTAATTTAATGAAATAGTAATCGTTCATAAGAATATAGTAATGAAGTCTAATACAACACGTTTCACATCATTTAGTTATTCGTTGTAAACTTTCTTGAGAGTTAAACATATATATATATATATATATATATACACTAACACAGAAAAGGCTTTTAACGTCTTATATTTTTTGCCTTTCACGTCAGTCCAAACTCCGATGTCGTATTGGGTGATGTCAAAATTAACGTCGGAACCATACATTGACGTTCGTTAACGTTAGGGGCTTGGAGGGATGAAAAACCAGAAAAATCCCAAAACATTTTCTAAATATTTCTCATACATTTATGGACTTACAATTATATCTAATAACACTAAAGTATTCTAAACTAATACAATTAACACCAAACTAAAAGTTTCATCATGAAATTGTTGTCCAACAAAGTTTTTGAAAAAAGTTCTAATGTTGGTGGTCTTAAATCCATCTTTCCAATAGATATGTTGTTCAGTCCTATTTTATTGTTTGCATAATGTCATCCGGTAGAGGTGATGTATTCTTGAACCATTGAAAAAATAATACAACTTCATTATATATGAATATCATTGTTTAAAGTTTGATATGATTTATAATATGTGAAAGGTATTATATTATTACCTTTATCCAATCATCTTTAATTGCAACTCGAATGATTGTTCTTATCCAAGACATGACATAATTCTCATGAATTTTCTTGCATGTTACACTAAACATGAATTTTCTTGCATGCAAACACAAATCCACAACGGAGAAACAACAAAACCCACCGAACAAAACATTAATCTCAAGGTTTCATTTCATTCTTTGCAAGGAATCAATGCATTCCAAAATTAGTTGCCTATAGAATTCGATTTAGGGTTCAACAGAAGATTAAATTCAACCATTCAAACGAGTTCAAAATGGTGTTAAAAGCTTAAAATGTTGCAGCAAACGAAAATGAGCAAGGAATAACAAAGGAAGAACATAAAAAACCAACAAAATCTTAAATGCTTCAATGTAAATGTTATCCAAGGTGCATAAAACGTGAATACAAGCAATAGGTGTTGTCCATGACTCATAAAATGTCAAAAACGAGTGGAAAACATGAAAAATCAGCTTGTGCCTCCATGGGTCACCTTCCAAAGCTTCAAAAAACGAAAATGGAGGTTGGAGAAGTGTAGAGAAGAAGGAGTGTGCGGCTGGTGCCTGGTCAAGACCTAATTTTCGTGGTCAAATCAACTCTGTCAGCACTATTTATAAAAATGTCATTCTATCACTCAGAATTACAAAAATGCATTACTAGGCCTCAAATGTTGGCCCATTCACTCAAATGACGTGGAAATGACATGGAAATGATGTGGAAATGATGTGGCAAGTCTCTTCAACTAAATATTAATGTCCAAGCTCCAGAATTGCATCACCCAAATACCTAAAGATAATTAAAAACAAAAATTAGGCCAAATAATGTGAAATTAACCCAAATTCGGAATAGAGGCCTAATAAAGCCCAACAGATGAAAACACACTAAAGATAAACAATTAAGCACTGAACAACTATCAAATGGGTACAAAAAGTCTAGTGGAATGGAGGAAAATAATGACTCATCACCCCACCTATGTGCGGGGGATCTCCATCAACGAATAACTCATACTAACTTTTGTACTCAGTATGATCTACACTAGAGCATGAGCCTTTTATGCTCACATGTTGTTCTCTTGGAGCTTGAGTGGGTAATTCCATATCTTGTTGTTGTATGGATTGAATCTTTTCTTCAAGTGTTCTTTGTATTTGTCGTTGTTGTTGAAGTTATTCCATGAAATGTTGCTCCATAACTTCCATGTGTTGTTGAATCATTCCTCCATTTGTTGCTTCATCCTCCTCAAGGCCTCTTGACTCAAGGATTCATTACTTCTTTGTGGTTAACCAAAGTAATCTCGAAAACCAATGGCACCTCCAACACCATGCACACAACTTGGCTGCTTTGGCCTTGCAATTGTCATTGTGAGTATTTCGTCTCGAGCATGGCCAACAAATGAATTCTGAGTCTCTTGGTCAACTAACTCATCATGCACCACATAAGCACAAAGGGGAAGCATATGAACTATGATAGTCAAATAGATTTTATACTTACTATTTTTTTAGATATGATTTTAGCTGATTATGATGTCATTTGCCCATCGGACTTAGTCCGAGCAGCCTTTCACAATTTGTACCTAGGAATTGCAAGTGGTAGCTCAAGGGACTCAAGTCCTAAAGACTGTGCACAAGACTTTTTCATTTTTTCTCCAATAATGCATAGCCACCTCAAGAGAGTACGTGTCGTGTATCATTAAGCCTTTGTCTTTCCTGGGCTGCTATCCTTTTTTCCTATCATACATAACATTATTTACTAACTTTAATCCATAAATGTATGACTAGTGTTGCTATAAACACATTTCAAAAACAACCCTACTAGTCTCTAGACTCTCTACATGCACGAAATTACATTCACTCCTCCTCAGAGATTTTGTACTTAGCATAAGGAATGTCATGTTGTCTGTCTCCGAACACATAAACGTGTGAGCCTTTTCTTGAAGTCCTTCCATTTGCTGGCTGTGTGAGATAACACCTTCTTCCTAATTCGCTAAGTGTTCATAGTAAACTCAAAATTGTGTTGTTCAAAATAGAAAATATGTGATGTATTAAGTAACATAATAAATACTATAGTTGGTTTAAGTAAACATACCACAAGATCTTGCCATAGGAGGTTCTTCTTAAACTTTGCGATGTCATCCTAACATGCATTCGCAATAGAGACTTTCGGTTTGGCCAACATTCCAATATCGCTATGGTACTTTTTTTCACATGGGCCACTAGGTTTACCCAATTAAGGATCAATCTAGACAGGCATCCTCTCCCATCAGTTTGTGACATCCGGCAACCGAGTCACATCTCTACCAAGTCTGTTGTGGTTTGATCCAGAGCTCATCATACTTGGAAAATATCATTAGGAAATGCTAACAAGGAAAATATACTCAATTACATCTATTATATTAGAATAGGAAAATAAAAAATTGCAAATGTGACAATATTAATAAATAAACACTTATTAAGGTATTATTTTCTCCCATATGCCTTTATTGTGATCACTTCGAATAGCATGGATGTCATCGGTTACATCATCAACCTTGTCTTGAATGGTTCTTGATGAGAAAGACGTTGTCTCAAGATTGTTTAGACAATTTTCATCATCATTTCCATGTATGCTTCTTCCTTCTAATACCACTGACAATTTTTTATTCACTAGATCAATGACATAAAAAATATGTCTTGCTTGACTAACCATAATAAATGGTTCATCTGTATAACTCATCTTGTTAAGATCCACCAAGTGAAGTCGAGGTCATATGTGCCCACACCCGAATTCCTATCAACCCATTTACAATTGAAAACTAGAACTCTAAAAGTTACATAGTCAACTTCCTATATTTCTTGTATTATTCCAAAGTAACTCATAGATGTCGTAATTGGATATATGTCCTCAGTATTGGCAAAATGTACCGCTTCAGCTTGAAGCATAACCCCACTTTTTTGAACTCTACTTTTGTCATCTTCCATCTTTGAATAGAAACAATACTTATTTATGTAGTACCTTCCATATGTGATGACATCGATGTTCAGTCCACGAGCTAGCCTCAATAGAGTTTCATAAACATTTGGAGTCGTGTAAACCATTTTCTTAAACCATGATAAAAAAGTTTTGTTATGTTCATTAAGTGCCCATTTTTTACTCATTTGTGAGTGTGCAGATTTGATTTCATTAATATGTTGCAAAATGTAAGGAATCACTTCTACGGTGTTGTTTAACACTACAAATGGGCTTGATCAATTTCTTTTCTACAAACACTTTGGATCTTCACTCCACACGCACCCTTACCTTCACATTTACCTTCATGTCTACTATTAAGAACTCCAATTGGTTCACAACTTGGCATATAACTTGAGTAGAATTCAATGGCTTCTTCTGTAATGTACCGCTCTATGATTGAAGCTTCTGGTCGATACTGATGTTTGACATATCCCTTTAAGATCTTCATGTATCTCTCCACTGGGTCATCCATCTCAAGAAAATCGGTCCACATAATCGAATTTTCCTTACTAGATGAACTATCAAATGAACCATGATATCGAAAATTGATAGTGGAAAATACATTTCTAATTGACACAATAGTCTAATAGCCTTATTTCTTATTTTCCAAATCATCTAACACTCGAGGGTTAATAACTTTCTTGCATATGACATTAAAGAACATACACAAACGTGTTAGAATACCTCTAACAAAACAGGTAAGATGGCTCGAAAATCTACTGGTAAAAGTTGTTAGATCAACATATGACAATCGTGAAACTTTAAATCAACTAACTTTAAATCTTGCATAGAAACAAAGCTACTAATATTTGAAGAGTAACCTTAGGGAACCTTCACACTTCTTAAACACTGACAAAAAAATGCTTCTCTTTTCTATAAATAGTGTGACAAGTTGGGGGCAGGTAGGTGCATCTTCCAATTGATTGTGGATGTAACTCAAAACGGATGCCCATTTCAGCCAAACTTTGTCGTGCTTTTAGTCCAGCTTTTGTATTTCCTTTTACGTTTAGTAAAGTCCCAATGACTCTATCGCATACATTTTTTCAACGTGCATCACATCTATTCAATGTCATACCTCAGGTTTACACGAATATGGAAGATTAAAGAAAACTAATCATTTCTTTCAAATGTTTTTCTCCATGTTCTTTTTTCTTTTGATGTTTTCCAAAGACAATATCAATGTTTTTCACCTAGTTGTATATTTTTTCACCATGGCGGGGTCTCGCCAGAACTTCATCCCCAAGACTTCAATTAAATGCTTTTTTCATTCTACGATAAGGATGATTTTAGGAAAGAAATTTTTGATGTCTTGTATACATAGTTTTCTGACCATGCTTCAATTGAATATAACTCGTGTTTTCTTCACAAATGGGACATGCAAAATGACCTTTGACATTGTAACAGCTCAAGTTTCCATATGCTGGGAAATCATTTATGGTGCAAAACAACAATGCACGCAAACAGAAAGTTTCTTTCAAATCATTAACCAACGACTTTAGGTACACATCAATGTCATTTCTAAGTTGTGTAGGACCCGATATCATCATAAGCAACATATATTTTCTCTTCATGCATAACAAAGGAGATAGATTGTAAATCATAAGCAAAATTGGCCATGAACTATGATTACTATTTAAGTTCCTATAAAAATTCATACCATTTGTACCAAGTCCAAGTCTTATGTTTCTTGACTCTACACTAAATTATGGAAATGTTTCATCAATCTTCTTCTATTGTGGAGAATCAGTTGGGTGTTTGATATCTTTGTCGTTAGGCGATCAAATTACCACTACTTAACTTTAGCAATTTCAGTATTGCCAAGTTAGTAGTGAAATAAATAGTTAGGGTTAAGATAACCCTGATTCGTCTCACAACGAATACAGAATTGATCTCAAATATTTGACTCTTAAAAATGCAATTAAAACTAGCAACTATAAAAATAGGGGGTTTTGATATGCAAAGAAAATAAGACGGAAGATTGTAAATACAGTAATAATAAATAGGTCGATTCCACTGCTTTTTCAAAATAAGATTCTTCATCGGTTATCAAGAGATTATTGTTAAATTAATTATTGTTGTTGATTTACAAATCAATCAATGTAAAGACTCAATTCATTTGTTGGCATTCTCACTTTTAATCAAAGTATAGTCTCATTTAAAAGTGAGAATTTTTAGATTATCCATAGTAAATTCAATCAAAGTACAGTCTCAATTAAATTTTACTATGCCTAATCATGTCTATTCCTTTGTTTCTTCACCAAATAGAAAACTTAATTAATCAA
>Ga0214542_1005115_pt1 | contig 25325 bp, 22 predicted proteins | sample CNSS1metaG_FD_160096 | JGI IMG/M metagenome (GOLD analysis project Ga0214542, IMG submission 160096) | Root nodule microbial communities from cowpea collected in UCLA plant growth center, Los Angeles, California, USA - CNSS1 | ecosystem: Host-associated > Plants > Roots > Nodule | place: USA...
AAATATTATTATTTAATTTATTTAAAAATATAATTTATATATATATATATATATATATATATATATATATATATATATATATATATATATATATATATATATATATATATATATTTCTCTTTGGTACATTTCTCTAAAAAGAGAACTCAACATCACCAAAAACCTCAAACAAGAGAATGTTAAAGACAGAATTTAGAATAAGAAAGACAGATTGTTTACTTCAATTTTGTCAGCTTCTGAAGCTTCATGCTTTAAAAGCTTGAGAAGCACCTTCATGTTGCAATTAAATTAACAATAATCTTCTATTAAACATCCACCTATTGTGGAAAATATAAAAATATTTTGCTCTTACATATAAATCATGAGCATGCATGTCTTTGAGATAGTAACGACACATTTTTTTTTCACATATTTTTGATTCAAATATATATATATATATATATATATATATATATATATATATATATTTTGGAGTCTAAATATGTTCTAAGAAAAAAGAATTATAGGAATAATTTATATAGTTTTCAAGTTTCACAAATTGCTTCTGTCTCAATTTCTCTAAAATTTTGAATTTCCTCTTCTTATATTCTATCTTCTTCTTTTTTTCTTGATCCATAAAAAACTAATTCTTGAAGGTCAATTCACAAAAATCAAAATTAAACAATCCAAAGTGAGTTTTATAATGGTCATTTTAACATTGTAAGTTTTCTTCATCTCTTTAATTTCATATTTAAACTTTATTATTATAATTTTTGTTTCCAGTTTTAGAAATTAAATTAAGAATCGATTGACTCATGATTTAATAAAGAGATACAAATTAGATTGCATGACATTTTTACTTTTTAGTTTTATTGATGGTTTGAATTAGTTAAGTATTCAAACTTCAATCTAAATTTTAAGAGAATTATGATAAGAAAAAGTATTTACTTCTTAAATATGTGAATTAGTCTTTTATCTTCTTCTATTTTCATTTGTTAATTTATAGTATTTTTCAAATTTGGTTTAGACGAATAAAATTTATTTTCAAATATCCAAACAATAAAAAAATAAAAAAAAAAAATGAGTGAAATAAAATTTTCTTCAAAAACATAATATAAAATTAATTTAAAATTTTAATTTAGATTAAAAAGTTAATTAAGAAAAATAAATATAAATCCTTTTCAAAAAAAGTGATAAGAGAAAACAAACAAAACAAAAAAAAAAAAGATAAAATAAAAATAAAAATAACGTAGACTCCAATCCTTTTTTATTACTTTTATTGTTTTTTTTTTCTTACACTTTCTTTTAAAAAAGTACAATTTAGTTTTGCATGCCAAACTCATCCCATCTTATTTTTACAGGGCGCTTCTCCCTGCACCTCCAACAATTCTTCTGTACCCCCAAAATTTATTACTATACTCTTATTTAATATTCAGGTGAAAGTGAGTAGGGACGCGGTAAATTTCATTCTCCAGTTTCTTCTCCGTCTCACTGTGCCTTCATTTAAAATTTTCATTCTCTGTTTCATTCTCGTGTGGTCCCTGAGGTCCCTGAGCTTTAATTAGCTTAACTTTTTTTTCTGTTTATGATATGAAACGGAATTCGTATTCCGTTTCAGAAACTATGAAACAGCTTTCACATTCCGTTTCAAAAAAACAACACGGAATCTTGTATGAAACGTATTCTAGCATCCGTTTCAAACCTTTACGAAACGGATTACGTAAGCTGTTTCGCAAAAAAGGTTAAAATTTATGGGAAACGGAATACGAATTCGGTTTCATAAAATTGTGAAACGGATTCTGTAATCCGTTTCAAAAAAATTTGAATTTTTTTTTTAAACGGATTACAACGTTTCACAATTTTATGAAACGGAATTCGTATTCCGTTTCCCATAAATTTTAACTTGTTTCGCCAAACGGATCCGTTTCTTAAAGATGTGAAACAGATTTCAAAATCCGTTTCATTAAATTTTTTTGAACCCCTTGATGCTTCTAGCACTGTTGCAAGGCATTGGCACCAGCCACGATTTCCATAATTTCGCCAGGGATCTTAGCCTAGCACTCCCTATTGTAGACAATGGACAACTTCTTCAAATCAGAAGCATTGTTCGTTGCATTTCTCATGGCACACAAAGGGTATATTGCTTGTTTTCAATATAATTTTAGAAAGAATATGTTTTACATTCCAAACTTCCTTCAAGTTGCAGGTTTAGTTTTTGAAGCCAGAGGTGTTCATCAAGAGGTTCTGAAATCATTTAGGAAAGCATTAGATATTGAACCCAACCATGTGCCAAGTTTGATATCTACAGCGTGTGTACTCAGAAAACTTGGTGGTCAATTATCTTCAATAGTTAGAAGCCCTTCCACCCATCGTTGTGCCAAGAGAGTTCAGAGAAAGGAGAAGGTATGCTATTATTTGGGGTTGTGATAAGTTGGCGAGGTGGGTGCACGTTTGGTCTGTGCAGCAAGTTAAGAAGCTCGTGAGTTCATCTTATTGCACCAAACTATTTTTTTTTCCTCACTATTATAAATTTATAATAATTCTAATGTGTTTATGTACCCAACCTTTTCATTCATCACGTGAGAAGACAAAAAAAAAATCTTGAGCAGTAAAATAATAGAGGTTTTTATCAAGCAATTGGAGAAGGCATTTAAGGAACATTAATGGGTTCATAACAGTGTAGTTAAAAGTTTTTGCTTTTTTTTTTACGGTGACAGTAAAAATTGAAGACAATTAACAAAGTTAGTCGTAGCTTACCATAGTTCTTGTGCAAACAGTTACAGGATCCATGAGTTGGAGCGAAACGGATTTCGATTGGGGTGCAGAAGATTTTACTGTATTTTCTTTTTCTTCTTTTTTTTTATTACCTTTTTACTGTGGACAAAGCTAGAAATATATAAATTTTTGGGGGTAAAGGAGAAAGGGTTGGGGTGAGAAACCCCTTTTTACACCTTATTTACATGTGGGTTAATAGTCCAAGTCTATTTTGCTACACCCATCACATTTTGGGGTTTTCTTCCTGCACCTGCAATATTTATTCTACACCCCCAGTATTTTTTAAAATCCAGATATGCCCTTTGACCATTTGACCCAACTGCATTAAATGTTTGAAATTTTGAATCTCTCCCCCTCTCTTATTTAATGAAACAAAATCATCCCACTTTTTTAACCTATCATCGTCCTCACCCCAAATCCCACCAAGCCTCAGTCCTTCCTCGCACCGTGGTGTCATCGTTTGCTCTCTCCTCTTCTCGTCTCTCATATTCCTCAACATTTAACAAGTAAATTGGTCCCCTTCCTGTTATTGTTTTATCTTTTTCCTCCTGCCATGTTTGCCATGTAAAGATATATAGGTACATACATAGGAATCATTTAGTTTTTGTGAGAATAGATGCACAATAAACACAATTCAAAACTATCACCGAAAGTCGACTCCCGTAAGGTTACTAAACACTCTATATGTTGACTTTCAGTGAATCAATTTGAGACGTCCATAAGTTTCTAGAAGTAGGATTTACTCACTGGATGTTGACTTTCGGTGAATGATGATTTCAGATGTCGACATCCGATTAACTACGTTTACGAATGTGGGTTTTGACTTCCGGATGTGGATTTCCGATTACATTTGTTCTCGGATGTGGCTTTCTTGTTCCAGATATCGGCTTCTGGTTTATATAATTATTATTTTTTATCATTTTAAATTTTTTTATTGTTAATATTTGTGAAATATTTTAGTTGTTATGTAACTTTTTTTAGAGTTTTAATGTTGTAATTTTTAATTGCAGTTAATTTTAATTTTAAATAATTTTAATTTTAATTAATTATAATTTTAATATGTTTTTTAATTTTTTAATTACAGACATGGATAGGACAAGAGAAGTATATGTACCTCGTGGCGGCCCAAGTTCTTCACATGATGAAGGCTCTAAGTAGGAGCCTAGACATAAACGTATCGTATCTGCTCACAGAAGAGGTAAGGGTCATCATGGAGATAATGGTCCATCAACTCATGGAGAATCTGGTTCATCGGCAACTTACGGAGAAGCTGCTCCATCATTAATAGCTCTTGTTAATATTCATGAGGAGCACGAGAATGTAATTCAGCGTGAGGAGGTTGTTGCAGAGTAGGACCATGATGATTTAAGAGGATTTCCTAGAGAACCTGAGGATACTTCTCTATTGACTGAATTTGTTGATCATGTCGCATATGCTATTTGGGATGGCCAGGATAATATAGTACTTTAATAATTTTTTTGTTAAAATTGGTGGATGAATTTAAAATATATGTATAATGGTTTTTATTAGGACCGAATGGACATGAAGTTGGTGTCCCATGGCAAGAAATTAAAAAGATTTAGAGTTTGTCATGAATTTGTTGAGTCATTTGTTCAAAATTTTAGGTTGATGATACTATGTCATATATGTTACGAAAATTCTAATAAGGGATATTGGCTTTTGTTGAAAGGTGGCACAGAGACCAGCAGCTTTCATCATCCTTCTGGAGAGATAAGTGTGAAACTAGATGATGTCTTTGGCCTTCTTCATTTGCCTATAGTTTGAGAGTTTTTTTCCAAGCGAAGCACTAGAGTACGATGTTGCTTTGGAGTGTGCCATGGATCTTTTAGGCGTTTAATGGACGAGGGCGTCATCTGAGCTCAAACAATGTTGTGGTCCCCCATGTAAGACTAAGTTGGTTGAGAGACCTCTACACTGAGTATTGTGAGAATAGTAGTGGCAGTTTGCAGCACGGGCTTTTCTATTGCATCTTGTTGGCTGCACCATTTTTGTGGATAACATCACCACCTACATCAGTGTCTCATACCTGAATATGTTTGCATATCTACAATAGTGTGGAAGGTTTGAATGGGGAGTTGTTGCACTTGCACATCTTTATGAGCAGTTTGGCGATGCAAGCCTTGCACACGCGAGGCAATTAGCTACATATCTTACTCTTTTATAGGTACATTTTTTTTTTGTTCATGTTTATTGGTTGATTATTGAAATACCTTTGCAATTTTTTGTAGAGTTGGATATATGAGCACTTTCTAGGATTGGGAAGAAAGCAATTACTAGACAACTATAATGAGCAGAGACCTTGGGCGGCGCATTTTTTGACACCCAGACTAAATTGTACTCTGCATAAGGTCAAGGCACAGATGAATGCACTAACGTATGATGGGGTCGTGTGGAACCCGTATGCATCACATCAGGTTACTCGTCCCTTTATCACCATCACTATGTTCTCTGGCTTCATCCGGGTGGATGAAATTGCTCACCATCATCTGTCGGAACGTGTGTTTCGCCAATTTGGGTTTTTGCAACCCATCCAGATGTCTCCACTTGTTGTTCCTTATGCCAACTTAGCACACATTGATGGTCGATGGATATGCTTCGCAGATCATGTCTTGAAAGGTGTGTTTCCAATCATGTCTCCTCATGCATGTGTAGACGGGTATCTGTAGTGGTTTAGACAAGTATCCCATCCATATATTATTTGGGGTACTCATGACGTTCGTCCAAGTCTAGTCCCCCATCTTCGACAACATCTACCAAATGATTTTCCACTGTAGAGGAGACCACCAGATTCATCATCCGGTTTATTAATAAGTATCTCAAAAGCTATATTTGAATACATGTAAAATTTTTAAAATACTTCGTTTGATGTTGTCATTACAGGGTGGTATTAGACGCATTATGTCTGACTTTTAGAAGATGATAAACTGTCGTGATGTCAATGAGGGGACAGTAGCATGGGACGACACTAATGAGGCATTGTAGATAGGTCACCAGACAACCGAAGAATATGCTAGCAATAATAGAGGAGGTATTAGTTCTGAATAGGAGACCTTTATATATTGTTATGTGAACATGATTTTATTTTCATCTGATGTATTAGTTAAATAGTCATGAACTTTTGATATTTTGTGGTGCAGAACTTCTTATTTTTTACTCCCATTATGTGTTTAAATGTGAATTTCTTTAGAATTATTGACATTGTTGACTTAATGGTGATTGCAATAAGGCCAAAATATATTTGTCCCTTAGCTAGAGGAGTTACAGTTTTATAAACATGCATAATTATTACAAATAGTTTTTAATGTCCATAAGAGAATATTGAGTTACAAAAATAACTAACCTAAAAAAAGAAAAAAAAATACAAATATCAGTCAACGCTTGGGTCCACATAACTAGTATTAACGCCCATCAAGTGCACAAATGTTTGCATCCTATTAGCCTAAAACGCAGACCAAGCTTGAGCCTCGGGATAACAATGTGTAGATGATATGATATCTACCATCGGTATAGGACAACCATCTTTTAGGTGAACGTGTAACAAATGAATGACGTAATATATTAAAATACTAAATCAATTATAAAAGAAAATAGTTAGTTTACCTTCAAAAAATGAGAACCACGAACATGTCTTATACATATTAGTTTATGTTGTCTTGAATCAGTAGGTTGTCTAGTACGCATTGGAAAAACTGTAATATTTTGGTGTGATGATAAGTAGACTAAGATGACATTATATCGAGTAGTAATAGCATAGCACATATCAGGTACATTCATCCTTTTATCCATATTGGCTTGTAATTAATGATAAATATTGGTTAAGCAACATACACATGCTTGCGACTCCAGTAACAAAGATTTTCTTAGTTCTTCAAGACGGTCATAAGATCCCACTAGTCTTGTGTATTCATCACGCCATTAACTAAGTGCTTTAAAAAGATTATGTCGGATTTGGTACCAACAAAAATATCAACAACATTGACAATGTAAGGGTGATAGATAGGATGGAACTGATCTAACATGGGAATTTTAGTTTGTTTTGTACATCCAAAAATTTCATTACCTTTCCTTTTAGATTTCATGTCATTCTTCATGGAATGACTACTCTATGTGGAAATGAAGGTGTCAACATGCTCAAAGTAGAATAGATCACGCTTAGTAGACCATTTAGATCGATGAACTTTTTTATTTTGTGCACCTTTGGTTTTAACTTTTAGCATTGGAGGTACCATTGATGTCATTTCAGGACACACAATTTCAAGTAACTTTTGTTTGATTGTTACTAGAGCTGGCAATTTAGCCCCACCCATAGGGCTTGGCCTTGACCCACGTGGGTTGGGGCTAAAAAGGCCCATAGGGCCAAAAAGCCCCCCACTAAAAAAGCCCACAGGGCTAAAAAGCCCACAAAAGCCCTATGGGTCAAGGCCAGCCCATGGGCTTTTATATAAACATGAAAAAAAATTATATGACAAAAGTCCAAAGCTTCCAAATCCCAATTAATTGTACCAACCAATGCAAGAGAAATAAAAACATCACTCACTGAAAATTGTACATAAATGAAGAGATATGACTTCATATAACACATTCACAACCCTATCATTCCTTCATTCCTAATCAAGAATCACCTTATATCAATAAATGAAGGCACCACTGCCAGAAAATAAAATAGATCGACAAATATCCTTATTAAATTAACTTCTTTGATGTACACAAGTTCTTGAGAAGTAATCAAGTACCAAAATGCATTCCAACTATGACCAACCTAAAATTACATTGAAAGTTCCACAATGTTTGGACTACTTTTAACAAAGACAATGATAGAGGATTATCCCAAGATTCCATACAAGAAGAACTTGAAGATGAACTTTTGGGTTTTTTTTTAGAAATTAGTTATGTTTTATGTTTTGGGCTTGGGCCTTCTTGTAGGGTTTGCAGGTTTGCTTAAACTTATGTGCCTATAAATAAAGGTACTAAAAACTGATGTGGACACTTTGAGTCATATATTGAATTTGATTTCATTAAAGAGAGGTTTCTCGTTGTTCTTGGCTTAGGCCTTCGGTTCTTATCAAAGATTAACATCTTTGTGGCGAATCTTCACTTGACTTATCAATCTGCTAGATTGTGGCGTCCTCCATCTTTGTCTTATTCTGCATTCTTCTCTTATTTATTCATGTCGTGCCTCTTAAGGATTCAAATTCAGAAACGATCATACTTATTCCTGGATAGGATCGTATCAGACAAGCACACTAGCAATAACACTTTCCAAGTGATCAAAAAGCTCCTTAGCTTGACATGAACAAAAATCATTGTCTGTATACTCCTTAGCCGGATGAATTTAACATGATTGAGAAATTTGGTCACAATGCCAATAAGTAAGCATTTGCTAGCTCTCATACTTAAAATTAAATTAGGAAAAGATGTTTTTTCAGTTACTAAACTTCATACTATTTTATCTGCATGAACCTTCAAATTAATTGCTTTTGTCAAGGTTTGTGGTCTTTTCAAACCTTATAAATCTGAAAAATTATCTGTGTCAAAGCAATAAATAATTTTTTTATTCTAAAACCAAAAAAACCAGCCGAAGACATTTTTTTCATCTTCAAGGGCTGTCATTTTCTATAAATATGTTTTGATATCTTCATTTTGAAAATTTTCTAACAAAATACACTACATCTACTCGGTCACTGCTAATTATAGTTATCGATGTTTACTTTGGTTGTCATATAGATTCGTATCAAATTCATTGAAGATCTAAACATATATTTCACACATTTACATATATTATAACTATGCAAAATATCTGAATCTAAAACAAAAATGCTTTTCAAAAGCAAACAGAAGCTAAAAGCATGTTCTTGTGAAGTAGTAATCGAACCTATCAATTTTCAACATCTTCAAGAAGTTTAGACTCATCAGTCATTCCCTCATGTCCAAAAATATCATGCACAACTTCATCTATCTCAAAAACAATTAACAGATAATCAAACTACTATTCTAGAGTTAATTATTCAATGTAAAGTAATTTTAAAAACAATAATATATAAACTTACCACTAGGATTTTCAGAAAGTCCATATAACCAACTTTGAATACAAATCAACATTTGCACATGATCAAGAAGAATAGAGCTTCTATATTTGGAAAGTACGTGCCCACCTTTGGTAAAAGCTGACTCTGATGCCATAGTAGTAATGGAAATACTAAACACATCTCGAGCCATTATAGACAACATAGGGAATTTTTTTCTCATTAGTCTTTCAATATTTGAGTACATCAAAATCTCATTTTCTTCAGCATCTATTGTTGGTTCATCTAGGTAAACATCTACCTCGCTCTTGCCAATTATGGATTTTGATTCATTTTGATATATTTTAAAATCCTACAATGTATTACATATTAATTATCAAAACAAAACAAGAAAAAATGAAAACAATGAACACTAAGTATAAAATACTTACCGAAATAATCCTTGATCTTTTAGCCTTACTCTCTTCGATATTGGATTGAGACATGAAGACGAATTCCGTAGGAGATTGGGAAAGAGAACCACAAAAGATAGACAAGTTCTTTGCATAATCTCCAAACAACATCTTGAACTTTTCTAACACTTTCTTAGTTTTCTCTTCATATGTTAGAAGATACAACTTTTTATAACAATACATTATAAAATCAACCTTTAGTCATGGGTCAAGAATAGCTCCAAAAGCTAACATAATACTATACTCCTTCCAATACTTCTGAAACTTCTCCTTCATATTCAAAGCCATTGTCTTTAAAATGACATCTTCATTCAACAAATTCTCTTCAATGATTAATTGAATCTTCTAAATTTCCATAAAATACAAATTTGAAGTGGGATAAGATGAACCAGACATCATGTTTGTGATTTATAAAATGGTTCTAAGAATTGACACATTTTCTCTCCCCTATCCCATTCCTCAGAATATGGAAAATTTTATAACTTCTATCAACCACTTTGAGAATTTCAAAAGCTTTTTTGTATCTTATTACACTTTCAAGCATCAAATAAGTCGAATTCCATCTTGTAATCACATCTAATCTCAAACCAATGCTCATATTTATGCCAACATCACTAACACATTCTTTGAATTTGAAGGTTCTTCCATCCGATGATTTAACATACTTAACACTCTCTCTAATGTTATGAAGTGCTTTGTCAATCACCTTTAAACCATCTTAAACTATCAAATTAAGAGTATGAGCACAACATCAAACGTGAAAAAACTCACCATGACATAATAAATTTCTCTGAACACAAAGATGGCTCTTAAAATATCTTGCAAGGTATTATTAGCAGAAGCATTGTCCAAGGTAATGGAGAAAATTTTCTTATCAATACCCCATTGCTTTAGGCAATCTAATACAACACTTTCTAGTTTAGCACCCGTGTGTGGTGCTTTCATTCGACAAAAGTTCAAAATCTTACTTGTCAATTTCCAGTTTTCATCAACAAAATGTGCAGTTAGGCAAATACAACCCTTGGAAGTAATTGTAGTCCAAACATCAAAGTTAAACAAATTCTATTAGGAATCCTAGACATAATTTGCTTAACTTTATCCCTCTCTTCAATGTATTCCTTCTCCACATCTAAAACAGTGGTGTTCCTACATTTCATGAAAACATCTGGATTAATGTATTTTATCCACTCCATAATTCCTTCATACTCAACGAAATTATAAGGAAGACCATGTATAATTATGGCTCTTGCAACCAACTTACGATGAGCCTTTTGATTGATTTTCTGTGTCCCAAACTTTCCTTCTTGATCAAGACTGAGATCCACATCTAAGTTTGCAATACATTTACATGAATAGATATGGCGACTTAAATGTGAAGTCCCATAATTTTTTTTAGTTTTAGGGTTTTTGCCAACTTTATAGTGATGGCCACAATACTTACATGTGGCCTTTTCAATTCCATCCTTGTCTTTACCTATTCTTGTGAAAAAATTTCAAACATTTGATATTTCTTTTTTATTTGTGGTAGTACTTTCAGATGGACCAGGAGTTTCAGATACAAGATCATCATCCAAATTCAAAGGGTTACTCTTAGAGGGATCCATATTTTAAAGCTATTCTACACAACTGCATAGAATATTTTAGCATAAATGATTCAATCCTCATTGTAATGATTAAAATTGCTAGATAATATACATAGCTAAACAATATAATTAGACATTTTTCACTACGAAGATGTCTATATTGAATAATCTTGAAAGGTATCAACTAATATAACATTACATCTAAGATCATTGTAAACTCAAAATTTTGAAGTTGTTTATATTGCATATCTTGAAAGGTATCAACTAATATTACAATAAATCTAAGATCATTGTAAACTCAAAATTTTAAAAATAGTAGCTTTTGAATAAATTTTTTTAAAGAGTACGCATTTTATTCTAAATTTAAGAGTTATTTTACTAATTATATAATTAGTGCATTTAGTTTATCAAATTATTTATATGTTCTTATCACAATTTTTTTCCTATCTTCTCGATGGATAAAGCTTTAAAATTTGTCTTCATTGTTTATGGTGTCCTCTTTTTAAATGTTTATTTGTCCTCACACTAATATCAATTTAAAAATCTTGTACTAGATATAATTTTTTTTATGTATATCACTTCCCTATGTGAATATACATTATCTTTATTTCTCTAAATCCTTAACATGTAACTAGGTGATGGCATTGTTTTAAATAATATGATGTATTATCCTAGTATAGTACTACACTAGTAATTCAAATAATGGAAAATGATCTCTACATAGTAATAATTACTATAAGGTTTTTATTTTGCTTTGCTTTGCTTAAGTGGTGACCCTTAATGGTTCCAACTATAATATCTTCCCTCCCTCCAAAAGTTACACAATCCCTTTGTCCCCATTTTTCTAATCCATTTCTTTTACCTAAACAAGTTATAAAATAATAAGAAATTTCCAATAATATGCTGAGATTGCCCATAAAACACAACTTAAAGAATTAGTATACAGAATCAAACTACAAATAGTTTTACTTGACTACAAACTACCCTAGATCTTTAACCCTTCTTTTGTTAATCTTTGTTGTTGAGGATGTTCTAAAATAATTGACTCGTTGCATTTATATAATCATTTATTAGAAACAACATCTATATACACAAAAGATCAGAAAGTCTGACTTCTCAAAGAATGAAATATGACTTTGTCTGCCAATCAAATATTTAGATGAAACAAGAAAAGAATTCTCAATAATCCATATTGTAGTGTAATCACAAAGAAAAGAAATCACTAATTCATCAACAGATTTTGCAAAATATAAATATTTCAAGCATATTCTCCCATAGACAATAATATAGCTAAAAAGGATATGTTAACATAGCAAACTATTCTTGCTAGACACTATAAGACACATAAATGGACCCTGTAACTGAGATTTATTCCCTATATCCCCGGATTAGTGAAATCTAAAAATTCTATCTCCTATAGAAACTTATCATATTCAAATTGTTACGATATATTCATATAAACATGCTACCTGAATGCTAATACTTCCACAAATTCTAAATCAGCCTGAAAATTAAGAGAACCCAAAATAGTTAGGCTTGAAACAACCATAAACTTTACTACTGACGCTTAAATATATAACTGATTTCATAACTAGCCACTTTTGATTGGTATAACAATGAGATTACTTACCCCTGTTTCTTCTTTGAACTATCTTACTACTACTACACAAATATCTTCTCCCTGTATAGATTGAACGAGTAGATTATATGCATAAACATTAGACTTTTAGACCGTAATAAGAATTATATCCAACACATCTACCTGGTCAACAACTTCAGTAGGGACCTTCCAAATTCTAGTTCCTTGAAATAATCCATTATTCTCCTGAACAACCGAGATCTAAGATCACAAAAGAATTTAAAAGTTGTTATATATCAGAATTGCAATCCCCAAAACTGAAGAAAAAATTGCAAAAGGGGATTTGTAGTTAGATTTCAAAAAGGTATTCTTAGGTACAGACAAAAGGGTTACCTTTGATATCACTTTTTCATTGACAAATTACGATTCTCCTCTTCTATCACTATCACCACTGCTCTACACCATCGTATGTTGTTGTCAAGCTTCCTCGTAGACGGTGTCAGTTAGAAAACGTTAGATATAGCTTGAAGTTGGGTGAAAGAAATTTAGGAAGAAGAATAATTCTTGAAGGAAAAAGACGCGTGTACGTTGTTTTTTGAACGAAGAGCGATTATGATGGGGCTACCAAGCCCTAGCTTGTCCCAACCCACTGCTTGGGGGGCTTTGGGGGTCAGGGGATTTAAAAAAGCCCCTTGATAAGTGGGCCACAAAAATAGGGCTTAGTTTTACAGGGGGCTAGGGCTGGCCCAGGGGCTAAAATAAAAAAATGATAGCTATAATTGTTACTTTTCCTACAATGTCGACTTCACTGAAACATTTGACCACCATATCAATTTCTTTGTCAATGCATAACCTTGGAAGCGATTCATTTGATGAAATGTTTGAAAAGATTAATCTAGTCCACATAATATGAAGAAAAGTTGGACAAATCACCCAATACACATATTGTGCTAATTCACAAGCACATGGTAGACCACACGTCGCTCTCAACACGCAACCACAACACCCACTGTCAAATCCTATATGCATGACTCGTTCAAACTCATTAGCAATGAGTCCTAAAGCATGTCTTGATACAATTCCAACCAATCTTTTATACATGTTTCCCTTATACGCGTCACTGATCAGATTTATACTTTTTTCATAAGACGCCTTGATTTCATTATGTTGGAGGATAATCATGTTATGACTTGCATCCCAACACGAGCATAGATCTTCCATACTGCTTCCCAGAACTTTCTTCAGGCTCTAGTGGGCAGACTTAACCCTATTAGAATTAACATAAATAATAGCATAAGTGAAGTAGAAAGATAATTGATGTAAATGATAATGAAGCATACTTGTTTGATATGTTTCATAAATGCATTACTCAATTTGTCCATGCCTTTACAAAGAATTTTTTGACGGAATTATCCAACTTTCACTCACATATTAATAGAATAAAGGCCATGAAATACAAACATGACGAAGGCGCTCAACACAACCAGTGAAGATTGACTTATCATCACAATACATTACATTTTCTCATGCTTTCATCACAATATCCCATGCGTCAACCGAATTTGCTAACATTTGGCACTTTTCTTGGACATTTTTCTGAATATGGAATCGACATAGGAGATGATAACAATTAGAAAATACAGTGGAAATAACATTCATCAAAGCAAGATCTTTATCGCTCACAATTGCTTGTGGACCACCATTGGATGTCATGAATAATCATCTAAGTCTTTCCAAACCCAAGTAAAATTAGATTGTCGTTCACTAGATATGAATGCAAATCCAACAGAGAAAGTCAACCTTGTAGATGTCACCCCAACTATCTCAATTAATGGCAATTAATATTTTTTTGTTTTGTAAGTGGTATCCATCAAGAATATAATATTAAATGCATTCAACAATTTAACATAATCAGAATGTGTCCAAAATAGATCACTAACCACGTCAAATTCGTCTTGACATCTACTCCAATGGATGTAATTATCACGATCTAAGAGCATCATCAAGTGTTGTAATTTAGTCCTCGAACCTCTCAACGATAGTTTATAAGTGTATCTTGCATTATATACTTGTTTTATCGTTGTGACATTAACTCATTATTTTCTTTGAGAGTGAGCAGAATATTTGTAGGCTTGACTTGACTCTTAGATATATCAACAAGCAAGGAATGTTCAGAAGATTTAAACCTCCCAGCAAATGGGTGACAAACTAACGTCTAAGACACATCATGGTTATGATATCCGCAAATTACCTTCAACATCCAACCATCTCACTTACTAATTGGTTGTCCTCTCAGTTTAAATGGACAATCACATTTTCTTATTCAAGAAATACTAGGCTGAACATTAGATTTGTACTTCCTATACTTATCATCCCTTTCACAGCCTAACAATACATATTTTTTCCTCCCATGTTGACCAATAGCTTTGCTAGATCTTGTAGTGACAACAACAAAACCAAGATCAAATGTTATCCCTCAAACCCACTGAATCAACTCATTTCGTGTGGAAAATATATGCTCAGTCATAAAATTATTTGTATAGTCTCTTTCACAATCTCATTTATAAAAGAAGAGAAATGTGAGATGAAATAATTTACCTATGATTCCATGAAAGCAAAAGGGAGATTGTCCATCTTAGACAACTTTCACCACCTATAACCTAACATCAGTATTCAATACCACATTTTTCAACAATTAAAAATATAAAAAGAAAATAAAAATATTCATGCAACAATTAAATAAATATAAAACATAAATAAAAAAAAATATAGCATAAATAAATAGTAAACCGTAAAAATACCAATTAAAAGTAAATAAAATTAAAACAATAAAATTACAAAAAAAAATATAAATATTCATTCAACAATAAAATAAATATAAAGAATAAATAAATACTAAACTGTAAAAATAATACCAATTAAAACAAATAATAAAATAAAACAATAAAATATAAAAATAAAATAAAATATTCATACAACAATAAAATAAATATAGAACCTCAATAAATAAATAAAAAAATTAAAGCATAAATAAATACTAAACTCTAAAAAAGTAACAATTAAAACAAAATAAAAAGAAATTAAAAAGTTGAAAATTGTTATACATCAATCGAAACTGAACTTCAAAAAAAAAAGTAGAATTCAATATATATTCAACTTCAAGTTGACATCAGTCAACTGCATTTTCGGATGTTCACTTCCAGAAATAAATGGATATGAAGCACCAGTTTTGGTCACCTAAATATCGGAAGTTGATATCTAATTAACTTAATTTTGGATGTCCACTTCCGAAAGTGAATCGATATAAAGACACCACTTCCGGAACAGCTAAAAATTGGAAGTCAACATTCGATTAACTTGATTTTCGGATGTCCACTTCAAAAGAGTGTGGACATGGAGAAATATCACTTTCGAGGTTTTTAAATACCGAAAATAAACATCGGGTAAAGGACAATTCTGGATGTCCACTTCTGAAAGTGTAGGGATTTCTTTAATTAGTTTCCGAAAGTCTACTTCCGTCTATGAGTTTTGTTTTCCGAAAATCCCTTCCGTGAATTGGATAAATCGAAAGTCCACGTTCGACAAATTTGTCAACCAGATGTTGACCTTCAGAGAAGGTTAAAAAAAACATTAACTTAGTTTTTCTATTACATTCTAACATTCTACAATATACTTATCATACCAAATAAATCTAAATCTAACATTACAATGCATATTTTTTTGTTAGAATGAAATGAATGAAGGTTCAAACGGTGAAATAGCAAAAAACTGACTGACAATATGTAAGACCCAGGAAAATTAAATAAAAGAATAAATATTTAATTATCAATAATTGTGGAATGGAGATCTATCTAAAAGAATTGGTTTGTTAAGTTATGGCAAGGAGCAATGGTGGCTTAAGTGGTTGAGTGTATTAGGTGGTGTTGAAGGGTCTTGGGTTTGAATCCTATGTATGCCATTAGTGTGATTTTTTAATTATTTACCCTAGTCATCTTCAGATAAGTTAGAAAGGTAGAGGTATAGTAGTTATGATGCAGGAACTCCATGTAAATGCCAAATGAAGGCAATTGAATTGTAATTTTCATTTTAATTAAATTATTTTTTGGCTAAAAAATAAATGAGGGAAAGTTAGTTTAGTGAGGTAGCAGAGGAAATTCGTGTGCTTGTTGAGGGCTAAATTTTATAGCACTGAAACAGGTCTTAAGGAGAGCTTTGAAGGTTATGAGGGGTTCCTTTTGGTAGAAGCCAACATTATATCCATTTTTGTGCAACAAAGAGCTATAGGAATGCGTTTGGTGCAGGATTTCGAGGTAAGATGAGCTGTTTTATCTATTAATATGATAAGCTTTGATTTTATGTGGTGCACTTGGACCTTGTATGCATTTTCCCCCTTGCTTTTTGTTGTTTTTCGGGTTTCTGGATTTCTGCCCAGAAACTGCGAGGTGGGGTTCATGACCCGCCAGGTGACACATGGTGCGTGGTGACCATTTATGGGTATTTCCCAAAACTACCCAGCAGTATTCTTAGGCAGCTAGGCGGCACGTGGTGTTTTGTGGTTTTCAACGTTTTGTTGGTTCTATGGCACTATTGTTTTTCTAAATGGTTTCGTCATTCTTCATTGAGTGTTCTTAAATATATGATGTTAGAATGGTACTGTCACCAATGCAGTAAGGGCTTTTGGCCCCGATTCTTTTCAATTTTCTGCACTAGTTTCAAAACCGAGGCATATTGGGGCGAGACAAAAAGGGGTAGTTTTTGGCTTCGAGTGTTAACCGAAGCAAAAAACATTCCATTTCTACCTCAGTTCTGCAAAATCGAAGCCATATTGTACCCTTTTCTACCCCGGTTGCGGACGAACCGAAGACATATACATAAAAATTTTAATCAAATAAAAATTTCAAAGGCACGTTTGGCCTTGATTGTGGTCGAACTGAAGTCATATACTTAAAAAATATTTAATTCAATAAAAATTTTGAAGCACGTTTGGCCTCGGTTGTGGTATGAACCTAGGCCATAGACACCATTTTGGCATCGGTTATGGTAAGAACCGAGACGTAATGCGCAATTTTTTTCAATACGATTTCTGTTTTATGATTATTCCCACATTTAAACCTGTATATTTTTTTCCAAAAACCAACACAGACAAAACAGAATATTTTATGAAACGTTCAAAATCAAAATATATTTAAAAGACAATTAAAAATCATCCACAATTCAATACTATTGTACATCTAAATTATAAATTTTGGACATGCTATCCTACCAAACTTTATGGACTTCGCGAGAAATGGGGCAGGACTCTTGAATGTCTGCAAAATAAGACATTAACTTAAGTTAGTATATAGAAAGACAATATTGCAAAGTATTCGTTTTAATTCAAATATATATTACTGTTTCCCAATTAGTTGTAATACAAGTATGAACAATAATTGTCATCCATTGCATTATATAGTAATCACACTCATATGAGCCGGTTTGTCTATTACACTACATTATATCAACAAAATTGCAATTAATTAATGAAGAAAATCAAATCAAACAATTATAAATATATGGATAGAAATATCAAACCTGGATGGAACACCATGCAAGACATTTTGCCTTAGTCGTTGATCTCCCTAACAACATATTATGTCCAACAATTGAACTATGATAAAGAGAATAAGTTAGGATATTTTTATATAAAATGTCATATTCATAAGATTAATATTGAGGTTCTTACCAATCTACCACTTGTCTAAGATGGTTGGGGGGAGGGCGGTGCAAAGAGTAAAATCACACAGCAAGGTTCTCCCTTAGGGAAACCACAAGTAATGACGCCTGAGAAGAAAATAAATTCATTGTTATGCATTAAAATGACAGATTATATTCATAAGTTAACAAAAATGACTTACCCAACAACATAAGGGACAAAATAAATTTCTTTTCCACATTGAAAGCATTTGGTCACATATGCTTGGATGTCATCAAACTTGTTGCCTTCATGAGTGAGTTAGGGGTCTATAAACCTATATAGATCATTCAGCCCCATAGTTTGAGTGACACCAGACAGATACCTAAACATAAAATTGATTTTATATAAGTAAATAGATAAATATATCAAATAACTATATATAATGACTAAAAGACTTACATCATCCATAACTGAATAATGGTAATATTCAGTTCCTCTTGTCCACGTGCAAGCTCCAAGACATCTTGGGAATGCAAGTAAAGTGGGATCTCAAGGTCTCTCCCAAAAGTGTTAGAATCCCAAGGAACTTGCATCGGCTTATCATTTATGATTTCAGCAAGTTGGAGTAATGCACCAAGAAGATCTTCCAAAGAGAGGGGAATCTTCTTTGGTTGAGGATTTTACTATATCAATGCAATTTCAATTAAAATGGAATATAATTTTAATTTGAATCCAATAAACATGTGTCAAAAACCATAGATATATTAAGAGTCTGTATTAGGGGGTCAGAAACAACTAAATCTCTAGGCCAAGCGAGGAAACATTGGAGTGCCTGAGCCACAATATATACCTCATATGTTGGCACAAGAACTAAAGCAAACAGCACAAGAACCTCTTCTACCGTGAGCTTAACCTCATCCTCTAATAACTCCATCCCATGAAGAATTGTGGTTGCCTCAAATAATTTTCCACGAGCCATTAGTGTCTTCTCTATACCATCCCAAATATATAGCTGACATGGATGAGTGTCATCCATGTCATCCCCGGGTGGAGCTGAACAACTCCCATTTCTGTTTCTACCTGTTAGAGTCAACGATTTATTAATGATATTCAATTATTTTGTTAAATATCATTTATTCAATTCAAAACTTATAGAAAACAAATTTACCCGTGGGAGGCACAAATGGGTCTACTTCTAGTGGAGGATCCACTGGCGAACGAATGTCATAATACTCAAATTGGCGCATAAGTTCTTCTTTCACCCTGATAGTGATTTTTTCCATCATTCTTTCTTCATAATCAGCACCATGAATGCATGAAGACTAACGAGAAGAGGAACCAAAAAATTAGCGTATGCCCACTCCTGATCCAACACCACGCACACGTCCAGGGTGCTTAGGCTGTCCAATTGTAACAACAAGTATGTCATGACGACCTTCTAGAGTGAATCCTCCTTGGGAGCTCTGCTCAACGAACGAACCCTACAATGTAACTAAAAAAGTTATAAAAAATAATACAATATAAAACATGAAGAGCTATTTAGATAAGAATTGTATCTTATAATTTTCTCAGAGATTTATCGTGCAGATTCAGAAGTGTAGTTGCCCGATGTGCGTAGACGGGCTAACTTCCACTTTTGATGACGTGATGGTGGTGAAGGAGGCTCATTATCTTCACCCTCAGAAGGTGGGGGCCTAGATTTTTCTTTTCTGACATTATCATCTCTTCAAGTTTTCTATGCCCACCACGAGACAATATGTGAGAGTTTTTATTTTGAACACTTATACTTTGAGACTTTTTTCTCTTTTCCTATAACATAAATTGTACAAAATTATCAATTAAGCAATTGATGATTTCAAATAAACATACCTGCCATCCATCAGATGTCCGAAAAGTCTTCAACTAGTGGATTGAGATATACATCTATGTCATTTCAGGGTTGCTTTAGACCAGATATCATCATAGACAACATCATGTATTTTCTCTTCATGCAAAGTCTAGGAGATAAGTTGTAAATGAATAATATAACGGGCCAATAACTGTGGTTTGTACTTAAATTACCAAATGGATTCATTCCATCGGTAACTAAGTCAAACTGAATATTTCTACATTCTTAACCAAACTTGGGAAATTCGTGATCAATATTTTTCCATTGCATTGAATCAGCTGGATGACGAAGCAATCCGTCACATCTTCTCTCAGTTGCATGCCATTTAAGGTTTTTAGCGTCTTTAGGATTTGTAAACAAACGCTTAAGTTTGGGCACGATTGGAAGGTACCATACTACTTTCAAAGCAGATCCTTCCTTTTCTATTTGACCACTATCTTCACTGTTTCTTTTCTGCTTGTACCGTGATGATCCACACTTTTGACATTTTTTCAAATCTTCAAATTTTTTTCTGTATAATATGCAATCATTAGGACATGCATGTATCATTTTATACTTCATACCCATCGGACAAAGAATTTTCTTGACGTCATAGTTTCGAGTGGGTAGAGTATTTCCCTCGGGAAGCATTTCATTCAAGAGCACGAGCAATTCTGTGAAACTTTTATCTGTCCAACCATTGGTCGCTTTCAAATTCATAAGTCTTAAAACCGCTGACAATCGTGTGAACATAGTTAAATCGACACACAACGGAGTTTCCACATCAGCAGACATCGTCTTACACACATGCGCTTGTGCAAAAGCTTTTGCGCCAACATCTCGTATCATCTCCTCCATATTGTCTTCTTCCACCCGCTCTTCCCGTCGCTTTTCCCATCGCTCTTCCATGGTGGAATCGACAACCTGTTTAGTTCGAGCAATAGTTGGAAAGTCTATTAATTCGCCATGACATGTCCATATTGTATAACTTCTAAGGAAACCATCACAAATAAGATGTTCCCTAACCTGAGTTGCATTCAACTTTCTCTCATTCAAACAGTTGACACAAGGACATCTAAAATTCACCTCATCATCACTTCTATCCTCATAATGTTGCGCAAATTGTATAAATTCTTCTACTCCGTTCTCATATTCAACACTAATGCGTGGTAAATTAATCCAATCTTGATCCATACATATAATACTGAAATTTCGTGAACAATTTCAGTAATCTTTGAATCAATGCTCACGTTGTTTGTGTAATCAAGGTGTGACCCTATCCCATTCAAGAAGATTCACTTTCTTTATTTTATTGGTACATATTACTTTTAAAATACAAATCTTAAATCTCACAAAATTTTGCCAGCATTTCGCAATGGTCTTCAGCATACACAAAATAAAAGTGGTTATCAACCATAATCAAATATGCACCCGAAAATCAATACAAAACACAATTGAAATATATTCATGAATTTTAAGATATGTATTTTAACACACACACACACATATATATGTGTGTGTGTGTGTGTATATATATATATATATATATATATATATATATATGCATTAATAAACTACTAGAAAGTGATTAATCTTCTTAAACTGTCCAATCGGACAATTCAAGATTCAATACATTTAAATTATTAGTATTGTATCCCCTTATATTAATTTAAAAAAAATGTAGCTTTTTCAAAATGAAAATTCGGGGGCAATACATAATTTTCGTATTGAATCTCAAACAGGAAACTAAGGCTAACTCACACTATAAGAAAATCAAAAAACATATTTAAATAAAAAATTAACCACAAATATAAAGCAATTAGGAACGAAACCTGGGAGCGTGAAAGTTGAATAAAAATATAGAACCGAGATCAAAGAAGATGCACAATTTGAGAACTCAAAAATCCACACTGCAAGAGTACCTAATCATAAAAAATGAAACCACAAAACTCAAACCACTATAATTCATAATAGAAAGAAAATTCAAAGTAACATAAACGAACCAAAATGGCAAAAAAAATGCGAAGGGAAACCATTTTTCGAACTCCCCGGGAGCGAGAGACGAAGATTCAATCGGCGGCAATGGATGACGAGACGGAGGCGACAAAAACCGATGGACGGCGGCGACAGCTGATCGGCTACGGCGTCGGATGTTGGTGGTGGCAAAGGGTGCGGAGGGAGTTTTCGCGCAGAGGAGATTTGAGAAGATGGTGAATAGTGAAAGGGTTTCGCGATTTGGAAATTTAACAAGCTTTATGGCCTCGGTTCAATTAATAATCGAGGCCTAAAGTGACTCAATGGCCTCGATTAACAAGGACCTGAAGCCAAAGGTGACTATGCTGATGGCATTTTTGAAATTAGGGTTTTTGGGATGGCTTATAGGCTTCGGTTCTACTGTAACCGAGGCCTAAAATTGCCACATATTGCCTTGGTCTGTAAGAACCCGAGGCCAAATGTGTAGACGCTGGTGGCAATTTTGAAATTTTTGTTTTCTGTGAACCGAGGCCTAAACAAACTTACTGCATCGGTTTTTTTTAGAACCAAGGCAATATAGTTTGATCAAATTGCAAAATGTCACTGCCTCCTTATAGGCTTCGGTTCCGCTATAACCGAGGCCTATAGTGTGTGTGTGTGTGTTGATGATAATTTCTTGCATTGTTGAATGAATGGGCATAAGGGTTAACTTTGGGGCTTAGGAATGAAATGAAGTCATGATGTCTGGGATAAACATGTTGTGATGTTGTGATTCGTATGATTTAATTGAATCTGTATGAGCACTGGGAGTACGACTGGATGAACTCTAGTGCCACTGCATGTGTGGGTCGCGACTTTAGGGTTTTAGGTTTCTCGCAAGTGGAGAGATTTGGGATTCTATACATGAATTCTAGTGCACCGCTGTCGCAACCTGAATCGCGACGAAACGGTGAATCAAAAAAGAAACGAGTTTGAAAAGAGGTTTGGAGTAGCCACCATAGTTATTTCTGGAAAATTATGGAAAACCATAAAGATAAAATAAGCTTCCGAAAAAAAAGATTTTTGGATTTGGGAGTCGATTACGCATAGGGAAGGTGTTAGCACCTTACAACGTCCGTCTGAAGGTGATACCTCTAATTAAATATACATAACCAATGTGGTTTTAAAAAATGATAATCATCCCCAAAAATAATAAGAATAGAATATACAAAAGAAAAAAAATGTTTTTTTTGTCTGACAATGATTGACCATGGTCTCACATATTCTCATTCAAAATGAGAAATCAGGGTTGACCAGTTCTTTAGAAAGACTATTTGGAAAGTGATTTGATTTTTTGGAAGTGAACCTCACATGGTTTGACCTTGCTACTACATATCTTCATTCACAATGGGGAGAATCAAGGATCACGTAGATCTTAAGAAAGACTGTTTGTTTAAAAATGTTGATATTTTTATATTTTGAGAATTTTGTATTTTTTATATTTTTACAATTATTTAAAAATAGGTGTCACAAGACGCGATTGGTCGGACAGACACAAAAAAAAACTTGTTTCTGTAGAGAACAAATAAGATAAGTTAGGCACGAGTACCACCTTACCATGTAGTCTGATATCTCTTCAGTTGGCCTTTTCCCATTCAATACATGTCAGCTTGAACCCAGGAGGGGTTACCTGCAGAAAAGTCTCTGAAGCTCAAGTAAGTCAAAGCTCTCAGAGAGTCAAATCAGTGATTAATGAATGCGTACCTTTAATTGCTGGGGTCCACGTGTATTTATAGAGCATTAATGATGTCTGATCATCCCATGGGCTGGGCCTTGACTTGGGCTCTAACTTGGGCTGTGAGTGGGCCTGGGCCCTAACCCAGGCCCTTAAGGTTTATTGAACGTGAGGGCTTCCATCATACTGAGTTTATTGAAGTGGTCGGCCTAGGCTCTAATCTTATCGGATATGTTGGAGTAGTTGGTCTAGGCCGGCTACTTGCCTTGATGGCTTATGTTGGTGATATGAGATGCAGGTTGTCCCCCTAGATGTTTAGTTTAGGTTAAAATCGGTACAAGTTAAGCTAACTCGGCCTAGGCTGGATACTTGACTGTCTTGATATGCACATTGTTTACTTATTTGGTCGAGTTTGGCTAGGTGTGGTACACCAGTCCCCCAGTCTTGTCCGATATGAGTTGTCGATCAAGGATGATATGTGTTGATAAGCTAGCGGAACCGGCTAGGTGTGATACACCAGCCCCCTAGTCTTTAAGTGTGGTGAACAATGTTAAGGCTAAAAAAGTGGTAACCGTCAGAGGGTAGGTGAAGAGGCGTCAGTGGTCAAATCGAAAAAGTTTTGGCGCCGTCGTTTTGAAGTGTCATATCCTTTGCAATGATGGTGTCGATTGGTCTGGGGTATGATTTTGGCGGGAAGAGTTTCGTCGTTTGGGATCATGGACTATAAATATGGGTTTGCAAACAGATGAGGGGTTACTTGTTTCATTTGTGAGTTCTGAATTCAGAGATCTTTTGCGCGTAAAACTGTCCAACTAGTCCTCAATTTTGACCGACATCTTCTCGTAAAAAACGAAACCAGGTATGTCCAGTAGTGGCAGCGTGTCTTCGTCTAGTAGTAGTGAAAGTACCGAGTCAGATAGAAGTAAGGATAGGCGAATTAGCGGAGAGGGTACGAGTTATGGAGTTGTTACGAGCGGGATGTCGATGGAGGTTGTGAGGGAGGTTTGAGAGGATCCCCCGAAGAGTTGGAGGAGAGCAACTGGCTGGCGAAAGGCAGCTATGGGTGGGTTGCTGCTGATGTTCGTGATTAATCATCTTTATTTAGATGGTCTCGTCTATTGAACTCTTGGCTGAACTGCACACCCGTCATCTCCAAGGGTGTCAGTGGAGACATTATTTCGCTAGAGAGGGTGAGTGTCGTCCACCAGGTATGCCACGGGCAGGAGGGGGCTACCGAGATAAGCTCCTCCTCCTGCATCTTCTCGTATGCGGTATGGGCCGTCCCAATTGGCGGAGAACTTGTCATCCTTCTTTCTAACACTGCTGGCCATTCTCCATACTAGGTCCCCGACGACAAATGATCGTGGGTGTAGATTTGCATTGTATTTCCTGGTAGCTCGTTGTTTGGCAGCGAGGTTGCGTATCTGGGCTTTTTCCCTGAGTTCGGGTAGGAGGTCGAGATGTAAGGCCATGTTTTGGTGGTTGTGGGTTGGGTCGTATAGTTCTCGGCGCAGGGATGGTTCGCCAATTTCTACTGGTATCATGGCGTCTGCGCCGTAGACTAAGCTGAATGGAGATTCGTTTGTTGATGATTGGGGGGTGCATCTGTAAGCCCATAGTACTTCTATTAACTCTTCAGGCCATCGGCCTTTGGCGGTATCCAACCTTTTGCGCAGCTCTATGA
>Ga0214542_1005116_pt1 | contig 25325 bp, 10 predicted proteins | sample CNSS1metaG_FD_160096 | JGI IMG/M metagenome (GOLD analysis project Ga0214542, IMG submission 160096) | Root nodule microbial communities from cowpea collected in UCLA plant growth center, Los Angeles, California, USA - CNSS1 | ecosystem: Host-associated > Plants > Roots > Nodule | place: USA...
ATTAGCGGGTACGGGTATCCACGGGTACGGATACTATGATACCCGTATCCGCCCCGTTAATATGCGGGTATCAAAAATATCCGTACCCACGGGTAGCGGGTATCCATTTTTAATATCCGTTTCCTACCCGTTGCGGGTTTTATCCGCGGATACCCGCGGGTACGGATTTTTTTGACATTCTACGGTATTAACTTCAATTCAATGGAGAGGACCAAATGTTGAAATCTTTTTAAATAATTGAAGTACTAAATTAAACAAACCAAAAATATGATCACCAAATGGAATCTAACAAAAGAATTGGGGTACCAAATCAATAATTATATCAATTACTAAATTTATTATGTTAATTTATGGATTTTTCATACAAATATTATATTTACGACTAAGTTTGTAAAATTCAATTAATACAATTTTAAAAAATATTTAAGGACAAATATTTGAATACGTCTATAAAGTATAATTATAAAGCCTTACACAAGTTTGTACTACTTTAAAATTAAGGAATTTCAATTTTTAGTTTCAATAGATTTTATTTTTTATTAAGTGAAATTTGACATTGTTTTTTATTTTTCAAAAAATTATAAATTATAAATTTTGATTTTGATTTATGATTTTTTTTCTTAAAATTTGAAATTTCCAATATTTTTTTCCTAATAATAGTACCTATCTCACTGAAATTCCTAATATCTAATTTTTTTACTTGCTGATGTTATATTTGAAATACTGAATTGACTTTTGTTTAACATAATGCACTGATAAAATAAATAAAAAGAACACAATTATTTTCTCGGGATTAAATTTATATATCTGAGTTAATTATAAATTAATTAAGAATTTATCTCAGTGTTTGCAACAGTCTGAGCCAAGGTATAAGACTTTAATGCAGCAGAAGACAAGGTCAGAGAGTTTGTTGGTTTCACCAACTGTGAGAGAGATTTGAATGTGGAAGGTGATTTTTGCGATAAGAGCATTTATGGAACATCATCCACATGATAGCGACACATGGCCGGATTCTCAGAACCATCGAAGCTTCCCAACAAATGAGAAGCGTTAGAATCACTTTGTTAACTTCATCGCTCAAATAACAAATTGCTAGGTTTCCCCCTGCGATTTCAATTTCCAACTTCGTTTTTCGCTTTCGTGATTTCTTCTCCTGGTGATTAGAATTTACTTCTGTTATTTTATTTTTAAGGTCTAAATTCAGTTAAGAAGTTGAAAGGAGAGGATCGTCAGTGTTTTGAAATATCTGAAAATGGGAAAAAAACGTGTAATGTTGCCAGCCAAGGACGTTGACTTGTCCTCAGTTAAGTACCAACGTGAAATAGTTCAAGGTAATTTAGCTTGTTTATTCTGCAATCAAGTTGAATTTTCAGTTTCTACTACTATTTCTACTACTAACATCTGATTCAATTTTTCTTTGCTCTCTTTTGTTTGTTTGTTTATTTTTTCAGCTCCGCATTTGACTGGATTTATTTTTAGATTGTTTGTGAGGATACTAGAAGCTCCGCTGATCGGCCCTATCATAATTGATGTTTTGAAAAAGCAAAATAAAATTGAGGAGGTTTGTGTTTTGTAGCTGAAATTAGTGACTAATGTATATTCATACGTCTCACAGTTAACGGTGTTTTTGTTTCAGTTTGTCATTATTGTCTATGAACAATACTTGAGTTGAGAATGCTGGGCAGTAGCATAACAAATTGACTAAATGTTGTACGTCTTTTTTTTTATTATTATTATTATTATGACAGATATTGCAGCACACCGTGATACCTGAGGAGCCCATGTTTAAGCCTGAATATCCACCTCAAGGTGGCTCCCTCTCCTCCTCTATGAATGCATTGCTTCTTTTCAATATTGCAGTCTCAGTATAATTATACGCTAGATTGCAGGCTGGTTTATCTGTTGGATTTACTAAAATGTGAAGTTCTTTGATGAGAATGGGATAGGAGGAACAAAATTCCCTTAGATAATGGATATTAGTCCTTGTGTCAAATTATTTGCATTGCATTTGATGACTTTTGCTTATAATATAACCTGCCTTGATGTTTGTGATGTTACTTTAGAAGCGGAGTCTGGTGTTGTTGTCCTTGAAGAAGATGGGAGACCTGAAGATCGAGTTATGTCTGCCTTGCAGTGTCTTCCACATTATGATGTTGCTGAATTATGGGAAAGTTCACATGCATCCTTTCGGTACTGGAAAATACGTGACTATGCTCATGCTTTTCGATCTAGAAAAGTAACCCCATCCATGGTATTCACCTTTTGTTGGTATCGACTGAGTACAATTTTGTCTTCTCTTTATTCAAATTAAATTGTAAAATGAAACAATTTCACTTTGAATTTATAGGTTGCTGAGCGCATCATCTCCATTATAGAGGAGAATGGAAGAAGTAAACCTCCTATACCACTGTTGATATCCTTTGTGGCTGCAGAAATCCGAGAGCAGGCCGCAGCATCTACTCAGAGGTTTGAAGCAGGTAATCCTGTATGATTCTAATGTTTATGTGATGAACATGAATGAATGAAAGGTGAAGGAGGAAATTGCATATACGTTCCACTATGCTTTCTCTTTCTAGCTTGATTGTTGTGTTGTGCAGTTTGTTTGACATGTGGTTCCTACTACTTGTATTTTCAATTTCCTGGCTTTGTTCAGACACACAATTATACAAGTTACGTTCTTGGACTTTGATAATATAGGAAATCCATTATCGATATTGGATGGAATTTTTATGGCCATCAAAGATGACATTGATTGTTATCCTCATCCATCTAAGGGTAAGTATATCCCGTCTAAGGGCACGTATATCTTTGCACAATATTTTGTCCAGTAATTGAAAAAAGCCTTGCAATTTTCTTTTGACGATGACAGGTGCATCAACATGGATGCATGAGGTGCGCACTGTAAAGAAGGATGCAGTTTGTGTTTCAAAACTGCGTAGCTGCGGTGTCATATTCGTAGGGAAAGCAAATATGCATGAGTTTGGAATGGGCACAACAGGAAATAATCCTAATTATGGGTATGTTTATAATATATTGTTAATTTAAATATGATGTCCCTATCAACATAATTATCTCTTGTTCTACCTAATATATTTACAGGTTTTAAATTTAGTCCATTCTTCCTTCTTTCCATATCAGGAGACAAGTAAATATATTAACAAATGTCTTTGTGTTGTCATTCACTTCACTTGTTTTTCATCTTTTTTATTTGAAACTTAAGAACCATTATTGAAAGACACAAAATGTGATATGTCAATATGATAGACTTCTGCCCATAACAAAGTTGTGTCAATTATCATATAAAGATGTAGAAGAGTAGCCTGGTATTGCACCCTCGTGTAAAATGAAGAGAGCTTGAGTAAGGGGATATGCCAACGTGACAGTTACAAGCATGTAAGGAGTCTGTTGAAGGGACTAAAAGGAAGGAAGGGAGCGGGGTTGGGTTGGTAAACAGGAACTGAGTGTGGAAATAGGCGTGAGGTTAAAGGTCTGTCAAATGACCTGAATTGTCTTTTCTTCTTTGATTTCTGTTGTTTCTTTCTCAGTTTTATGCAATTACTGTGCCTTATTCCCTAGTTATGTGAATTGAGAAGAAGTTTCTATCACAAGGACACGTGTCAAAGACCTCTAGGAAGTAAAGGAGAGTTTTCCGCACCATTATTTCCCCTGAATCTCTTAACCTTGAAAACTGAACTGTTTGGTTTGCTTCTTGTGTTCATCAGAATCAATCTCTGACAATTACTCAACTAATTTTTCGTGATTTGCAGAACTGCAAGAAATCCTCATGCACCTGATAGGTATACTGGTGGGTCTTCTTCAGGTCCAGCTGCAATTGTTGCTTCTGGAATATGTTCTGCTGCATTGGGAACAGATGGTGGAGGTTGTACAAATCTAATGTATTAAACTAATTTTTTGGTTCTATCTTTTGTATGTAATTAATTTTTAAAGTTTTTGAAAAATGGCAGGTTCAATCCGTATTCCTTCTTCCCTTTGTGGTGTGGTGGGATTGAAGACAACATATGGGCGGACAAGCATGGAAGGGTAATTTATTGTACTTTTATGATGGGTCAATCATTATTAGTTCTTGTGTAGTATTTGCTCCTTAAAAAAGTTTTTCTTTTTGTACTTTTGTACCACATTGTAGCAAAAATTATGATTTGTGATCCTATTCTTACTAGTTGGGGTTAGGATTTTGACCATTTCCTATATGAAATGAAATTACTATTTTCTCACTGGGCATTCACATCAAAAGACAAGACCCTGAGAAGTTTGGTAAAGGGAGAAGAAAACCATGGTTGAAAACTTAGTTAACAAGATATTGAAGAAACTCCTTTATGACTAATTGAAGAAAGTCTGTTGTATTGGACTTAAAATACATGAACCAAATATCTCATGACTGAGGGAAAAAAATCAGTAGTTAAATTTCTCACATTGAAAATACTTCTGTTTCCGTCTTAGCTTATTTATTCAATGTACCATCAGATGGTGATGGTATGAAAGTATCTTACTTTATCAGTTTATCTGAATGACTAAAATCTAAGTGACTGAAGGCTCTGCCAGTTATTTGAGTTTACTGGTCAATATTCATTATAATATAGGGCAATTAGTCTGGTCTTCCAAGTGGTGAAGAAACTCTTTTTTGTTTGGATTTTTCTTCCTTTTGTGGTGGTTCTGCTTTTTATTGGCAGGCATTGTAATATAATGCAATTCTGTAGTTTCTATGAAATTTTCATTTTCTTGACTCTATTACAAGGCATTAGTGGAGAATAGATGAATAGGTATCGTGAAAGCAGGTTCTACCGATGTTAGCAACATTTTTCTATCTTTCAATATTGAACCGGATGCATTTTCTTGTCGCACTCGCTCAAGACTCTTTAAAATCATTTGATCCTCTCATTTGTTTAGCTAATTTCAAAAGGAAACATGCCTGAATAGTATGAAGTCTCCAAAATTTTGATGTGCCAGAGTTTGTGGAATTCACTATTCCGTTGGCTAGAATTAAAAAAGATATAGAAACAAATTATTTAGTTGTGCTAGAAAACAACTGAAGTGTTTGGCTAGCTAAATTTGTAATTTATGGAGCTTTCATCCTGTTTTTTGGTTTTATTTACAGGTCATTATGTGATTCTGGGACTGTGGAAATTATTGGTCCCATTGCTTCATCAGTGGAGGACGTCATGCTAGTGTATGCAATGCATACTTCACGCATTCTCTTTTATGCTTCCTTTTTCAGACTAACACGTATTTGGTTTAGTAATTCAGTTGTTGATATCGAGTATAAAACCCTTGTCAGTATGGCTTGATTTTTGAAGATATATAACAGATCTTTTGGTCCTAATGATTCAGGTATGCGGCAATGTTGGGGGCATCACCAGCAAATAGAATCAGTTTAAGACCGGTAAATTTTGTTGTTGTTGGAAAATTGCCTTAATTATGGTCACCCTAAGCCTGCCTTATTATGGCCTCTTTGGGCTGCCTTAACTGGAACCTCAAGTACACTAATTGCCTGAAGATGTGACCAATTTAGTTCTTATAAAGCTTGGACAATTCTCATCTCAAAAACTCGTTTTATTGAGTTGAATTAGGTCACAAGACTAAATTCAAGAATGAACTACATAGCTGATGTTGTGGATTGAGTTAGTCTCTTTGAAGTAATTTTTCATTAAATAACGCATAGTAGTTCTTGGAAAAATCCCTTAACAAAAGTTAGTAAAAAGAAAAACTATGATTGAACTTTGGAACATGGACCTCAGTCATTTAAAAGCACTAACTGAAAAGCGGATGTATCAAACCTACGAGAATAGATTGACATTTGGCAATTTCTCTGTCCCAGGCATAACCAAGTAAGCCCGTAACTATAATAACATAGTACGCTCCCCTTGTACTACTACTCTTTCAAAATCATATGGTCTCTTTTATTCCTCTAATTCTATGTTATGGATGTGTAAATGACATACAAAGTAATAAACAAACTCTTGAGTCAGTTATTCTATACTTTATTCTCTATACAAAATTTTGCCATTACTTAGTTTGACGCATACTTTTGTGTTGGTTGTAGTCACCACCTTGTTTGCCAACTCTGTCATCCAATGACTATTCAAATGCCTTGGGATCTTTAAGAATAGGGAAGTACACTCCGGTAATTGCCTTATCCTTTCCAATAGGTTTTGTGCAGTTTTATGTGACATACTTCTAAATAATATATTTATTCTTGTGAAGTGGTTTAACGACGTGCATTCAACTGAAATATCTGATAAATGCGAGGATGCACTTAATCTGCTGTCAAAGGAGCATGGTTGTGAAGTAAGTTCATCATTCTATCATGTGATGCACTAGCATGGTAGATTTAAACAGCGCTAAGTACTGTATATTTATTTGAAGATGATAGAAATCGTTATACCGGAGCTTCTTGAGATGCGAACTGCTCATGTCGTTTCCATTGGCTCTGAATGCTTGTGTTCGCTGAATCCTGATTGTGCGGACGGGTATGTTTGAATATATACTGAAACCTAGTACTGGTAATTTCATTTTGTAGTCCAATTGCTAAAAGACACCTTCTGATCTGTTATTAAAAGTCGTTAATATTTGGCTGTTGCTATGAAAGTTTATTGTGGTTTACTCTATTTCTTTGCTTCCATAGGAAATGTGCAAAATTGGCATATGATACTCGGACAAGTTTGGCACTTTTTCGGTCATTTACAGCAGCAGATTATGTTGCTGCTCAATGTATTAGGTGAGACAAGACTTTATATAAATATGACAATCTTATGACCTTGGAAAATGATATGTTACAATAGTAACAATATCTTGACATCCTTTTCGTATACAAGTACTTGAAGACATGTTATAATAATATAATAATATGGATGTTTAAATAAACAAGATAATTTTTAAATGTTATATTATTATACCATTATAATAAAGTTGTCAAGTAATTGTATCTTAAATAAAGGGTGTCAAAGTATCATTTTTCAATCTTTTAAATTAATTACCATCACAGCAGATTGAGCAATGTAAACCATACTAAAAATGTGTTTGTAGATTCTAAAATTTATGGTAAATGTTTCAGACGAAGGCATATGTATTACCACATGGAGATTTTCAAGAAAGTGGATGTCATAGTAACTCCGACCACTGGGTATGTATAACATGGTAGAGTTCTCCTTAGTGTAAAGGGCACCTGCACTTTACCAAATTCAGTTCAGTTGATCTAAAGCGGGTTTGCTTTCTTTTATAATTATTTAAATGGTTTGGGAATTAGTATTTTACAATATTGATAACAGTGTATATGCTTGATGGCATTATTGGTATGATTATAGATGTATTTTCATAATAGCATAAAGTTCTACTTATTTTTTTTTTATAGATAAATGAAAAGACACTTGAACCCACGACTTATGTGTTCTTCTTTTCTATTTTTTCCACCAAGTCATATGTTTCTTCCATCCAAGAAAGAAAAAGATTGAAAGACAAACGGTCCTATCAAATGTGATCGTCTCTGGTCTGTTCTATTAGTAACAGCTCTTATGGGTTATTTATTGATAATTTTGGGGAGGATGGGACTGAAAAACAAAGATCATTGACATGGAAATTTTAAAAAGTTCAACATCTTATTTTGGATGTAAGGTTTTGTTGTTTTGGCTGAAATACTTGATATGGAAGTACTGCACCTGAACTGTCTTTTGTTTATAACAGCATGACAGCACCCATAATACCTCCTAGTGCTCTTAAAAGTGGTGAAACAGATATGCAGACTACAGGTAATCAATTAGCGTCACCTTTAAGTCGCAGCTTCATGATACTTTTTCTTCTGAAATGATTTCCATTGCAGCATTGTAATTAACCTTATATCCGATATCACACACTGTTACAGTGTCATAATATAAAGGACAGTGCAAATTTATAAGCACTTTTGGTGTTCTCTTGTTAAAATTAATGTTTCCGGTAACTAATGATTACCTTAAATGAGTTAGGAGACTTTAATTTTTATTAGAAAACTGTATCAGAAGTATATAAAATTACACTGAAGTTTTGTAATTAAGTTTTTTAATCTAACACTGACATGTGGATGATTTTCTAACATTACATAGAACCTTCATTAACAATGACCCTGAATTAAAATAAAATTGTATTCTTTATTATTTAATTTGAGAGCTTAATATAATAATATAAAGAATTTATCTAAGTATTGCCCGAAGTAAATTTCTCCGTTGATACAACATGAGTGAGTGATCTTTTGAACTTGTAGATAAAAAAAATCAAAGTGTCACCAACTATAGCCGTAAGACTTTGAATCCATAAACTATTTTATCAGGAGTAGAAGAAGTTCAAGTTCAATGTTGGTGGCAATTATTTACACTGAACATTTGGTACTCCAGTTGAGCAGACCTTAGTACAAAACATGTTTAAAATTTTTGGGATTGGGTTTGTATTGAGACAATGGTCTCTTAAATCATTTTTCCTTATTAGAACAAAATCATTCAAGACCGGTCGAAGTAAAGTGTCATGCCATGATTACGACTACTCTGCATATTATGTAATAACTTTTCTCTTTACATGTGTTAACTCAGTTTTCTTTTTCAGCTAACCTTATGCAGTTCGTTGTTCCTGCAAATCTTCTGGGGTTCCCTGCCATTTCTGTCCCGGTGAGTGTCTGTCATGAATAATGTTTGTTATTTTGTTATGAAGTTAAAGGCCATTATTATAGTTAATTTTGAACAATATTTAGTCAGTTTGGATAAATTTCTGAGCAAGTGTTTATAAGATTAGAAAATAAAACGAATCAACGAAGTATAATGAATTCTGCTCCTTACATTTGTTAAAACCAACTTAATTGAATCAATGCTAAACTCTTGTGTTCTCCATAATAATTTATAAGGACTGTTCTGTAACTACGAAATTTGTATGTCTCAATTGAGAAGTTTCGATAAACTAAAAGTTAATCCAAACTGGAAACTTATCCTATACAGTATAATTGTACCAACTTTTTCTGCAGATTGGTTACGATAAAGAGGGACTTCCAATAGGTTTGCAAATAATGGGTGGACCATGGGCGGAAGCCACTATTCTGCGAGTAGCCTCTGCAGTTGAGGTTCGTACATTTTAATAAGGCCTCCCACTGTTTATATGTGATATATAACTTATTTTTGTCATTCTGCATATTTTATTATGATTTTTTTGGGTTAAAGTTGTTCCTAACTTGTTCAGAAACTCTGCGGCGAGTCGAAGAAAAAGCCCGCATCATATTATGACGTTCTGAAGGCCAACTGAAGCTAAGATGTTGTTGCTGCATACGGTTTATAAGTGGCTGGATTTATTATTTGGGGAATCGGCATCCATTACAGCAAATGCTTTGTGCTTTCATACTCCGGGCATCCGATTTTTCCAAACGATTTATGATTTCATAAGTTCATGGGAAATAATTTATGCAGAGAAGAGTGGTAATAATTTAAAGACAAAATCAAGCATCACTTAAAAAACCATGACTAAAAGTAATATGTCCATTTTATTTCATAATAGTGGAAACACGTGTGTTCTTCCACTTTTTTATCATAATCATTAAAAGAAATAATATAAAAATTAATAATTTTTATAACTTTATTCTAAATATGTAATTAATATTTAAAAAAACAATTATGTAATTTAAAAATTAAAATAGTAAATTAATTGATACTAATAAAGGTAAGCATAATTTTATTATAGTTATAAATTTTAAAAAATAACATAATAAAATAATTTATATTAATAAGAGTAGATATGAGACTATCAGTAATTCTCTTTATTAATAGGCATAAAAATGTATCCCACAATTATTCATTAATTAGAAGTGACAGTAAATCTAAATTTGTCCATCGACCTAAGCTTTACATTAATATAATAAAATGGATTGATATTTCTTATACGTCAATCCGTTCCAAACCCAGCCTACCAACCCGACATGCTAGAAGCGGGATGATCTAGTTTATCAATAAAATTATGTTTTTTTCAAAAATATCCTTTTTATTTTGTGTTAAAATATACAAATAAGTTATACTATTATAATTTAAATTATTAAACATAATAGAAAATTTTAACATGTATAACTAATTATCTTTTTAACTTAATCGATTCAAGATATTAATTAACTAATTAAAAACTCATATATATAAATTACAACAAAAATTTGGTACTCTAGATGAGGTTAGAACTTTCAAGCTGCCTACTTATGATGGGTCAATAGTAAGTAAGGTTAAAACGGGTCATTTTGTTTCCTCTATCGTTAATTGAGTTATTATTTGTTAACCTACCATAAGTATTTATAATCACAAGCGAACATATACATTCCACGTCACAGTCAATTGTCATAACTCAAGATTCATTTAAGAATGAGTTGGTTGGACAAGTATTCCATAAGCAATTTTAATCATGATTTATGAAATATAAAATACATAAATTTCTACATAACCTTTTAAGCATCCTGAAGGTCTCTTGCCTGAATTGCTGTGGTCAGGGCATCCTATCCTGTCACACTACAAGGTAAGAGATAAATCAAAAAATCTCGACTGATGAAAGGGGGCTCTTAAAATTGTTTAGAACGTATTCATACCCATCAACAATGACTACAGAGCGAAGCTCACAGTTGGCAAAGCTGCAAAGAATTATTGAAACCAGACAATTATTTCATATCGCTGAACATGTATAGACGCGCCAGTTACATGAACGTCAGCCGATGTTTAAAAATTTAAGGCACCGCATGAAACAGCATACAAGACTGAAAACAACGGGAATGGTGCTTTTTGAACTAATGCAAACAAAACCGGTGGGAACTAAATTGTTGTGAAATCCATGAATAACCAGTATGTTTTCATTTAAAAAGGATTACAACAATCAACTCAGTTCGCTCTAGAGGATGTGGATTACAAATAACTACATGCAAGGCATCGGTGAACTTACAGCTTTGATAATTCCTTCTTCTCCAAGTGATGGCTGTAATTTCCAAAAGCACTCAGAGTGTGAAACAAAAATGCTCTGTGCGTCACAATTGCTATCTCCTTCTCTTTTCTTGTCCCCAACCTGTGATGGATGGAGTGAAAAGTAAAGTGGGGAGTTACACATATGAAGAGATCATGCTGGATGGCAATTTCCAGTTAGATAAAAATCATCGAAGTTATTAGGAAAAAAACAAGAATATAAGGAAAATTTATATAAAGATAACTTTCAATATTAAAAGATATAAAACTTCGTATTTGATGGCATGTTTCTAAAAGGGTATTTGATAGTAAATTCAAGTGACAAAAACATAAAGAGAAAAGCAAAGTTACAGGAAGAAGGAATAATATTTATTGTGCTTTTCATAACAAATTGCATAAATCTTTAAATACCAATAATCACTAGATATACGAATTAATATAGCCAACAATACATCTGCTCCAATAACATAAAATAGTCTCTAAGAAGTTATCTATTCATTTTTCACAAAAGTGTGATAGACACTAATGATTCCCGTGACAGCCTCTTAGGAGAAGATTCACACATTACTCAGCAGTTTCTATCGACTACTAAAAATACTAGACCTGAAGGCAACATTGATTTCAGGAAAGACAATTTGATCTTATCTTTTTATTATAGAGAAGATATATACTATTCTAGTGTCTAAAAAGTAGGAATATACCAAGTATTAACTATGTAAACATAAGTTCAATTCTACTAATACTGTTCTAGTGTGATTCCCAAATTCAGTATAGCTGAGTAATATTTTACCAATAGATATCGTTCACAATAGGAAGAGAAGGTCAGCTTACTTTTCGAAAAAAGCATGGAATAATCACATGATTCACATCTACTACGCATGACTCTATGCAAATTATTCTCACACAAGTTCAAAGACCCGAAAAGGTAGTCCTCAGATACCTCTAAGACTTGGATATGTTCCTCCAATGTCACGGCTCCAACAACTAAGTGTTCACACAAATAGGGTGTTCTGTCCCGCTTCTAGGTCGTGGTTACTATGCACGATAAGGGAGATAAAGCTTTTTTTTTTTTAATCAGATTCACCTGACTGTAATGTACCATTTGGCAATGTTAAATGTGAATAGCATTATGTTCCGTAGGTTGGATCTAGTGTTCTAGTAGTCATATCTAATCTAGCAGTGGTGGGGTTGAAGGAGTTGGTCAAGCTATTTAAAGCCCCGGGGAAACAAAAAGTATAAAACAACCGGTAACTGAATCGTACCAGTTCATGAACTTCAGCCCTCTAGATGCAATTTCTTCTTTTGTCTCTCTAACATCGGTCTTCCACCAAGTATCCTCATTACTGTCGATCTGAAAAGAAAATAAAAAGTGACTGAGAACAAATATAATATGCCATAGTTTTGTACAGCGAAAGAATAATGATATCCGTCTTCCATGAAATCATAAACCACAAGGACGCATAACGTGAAAAAGTGTAGTTACTTGCCAGTGAAAAATCAATTGCAGGAAAGAGAGATTGATACTCGCTGATGCTTCTTCTTTTGTCGCAGGGATGAACCCCCTGCATGAGAAAACACATGAAGAAATCTGTAAAGGTTCACATGATGACCTCAATAACAAGCTTAAGGAAGCTTATATAAAAACTAAAAAAATGTACTAATATTGTCTGTAATATAAACATAAAATAGAAATTCTGACAATATTGTGGTGGGGAAAGTAAATGAAGAAGCAACCTTTAACCTTTTTAGTGATTTTACATGAAACCCAGATTCAAATTTAATTTGTGATTTCATATTTTTATACATCAATATCCAATAACCTTGTAAAATAATCTCAATCTTTCATAGAAAAATATCAAAGTTTATTGAACAGGATATTTCACATTTTTATTTCATTGAAGTCTTTATTAGAAATAAAAAAATGAAAATCATTTTATTCAATTTGTGTAAACGCCAACTAGCAACACCAGCTAAATGACTAAAGTTTGCCAAGCTTTTCCATCATGTATCAGTATGCCTTAAAATTGTGGCCTTGCTAGAATAAACCTCATCAAATAAACCATCAGAGTGCAAAACAAAAATATAATTAGAATTACCATTTTTTGAAGTGAATTATTTTTGCAAACAAAATTAGACTAGAATAAGATGGGAATAATTTGAAACTTGTGTCTTAAAAGAGTTGTGTAAATTTACACATCTGTGAAAGCAGAGTTATGTGGTAGATTAATTGTTGACTAGCTTACGAAAGAAGCTGACAATTGGGAAAGAAAACAATTTCTACCATGGTAATATGTGACATGGAACTAATAAAAAGAAACATTATTTTATAAAGATAATAATAGAGAGAAACATTATTTATTGGACACCAATGTGAAAACAGCCTCAAGGTTGTTTGCTGTGCTGTCTAAAGTTCAGAGCATCTAAACTTGAACATTTGGAACGCAAAGATGTATTGCACTAGGAAAGTCATTGGGCTATGAAGAATTCTGGATAGTTAAGGGTTGTGATCAAGGACAGACTTCGATACCATCTTGAATTTGAGCCATGCCTAACTTAAGCCCTAAAAGTAGTTCATCATGTGAGGATTGGCTAAGCCTTTATAAGCTTTATGTTGGCCATACATTTATAGTCAATATGAGATCTCAATAACAACAACAAAAACAACAATAACAGATATAGTATTTGACACATGCATGCATGAAACCAGCCTCAATGTTGTTGGCAATCTGAACTTATTTTCAATGCACTAAAAGCTCAATTTAAATATTCCTCTTCCTCCATCCTTCAATCTCAGTGCCTAACATTAAATGTTGGAAAAAGTCTATAGACTGGGAAGTGAAAACATTTTGAATTCCTCCCGCCCCCTTTTAGTTACAAGATATCCATTTTTTTGAGACTTGCCAAAGCCGTGAAGGAGAATGAAATTTCGCTGTAGTACATGAATCAATATGATACGTAATTGTCTCCTAGAAGAACGTCTTAATTTATAGAAAAATGTTAGATTGTAAATTCACATACCAGACGTTCCCGACAAAGTTCAACAGCAACAATAGGAGGGCAATTCAGACTCGAAATTGCAGCACGATTGCTGTTTCCTGCATTTTCCACCATAAGAGGTAGCACATCTGTTCTATCTGTGTAACCCTCACCACCTCCAAACACTCCAACAGCAGTTTGTAGTGTCCTAAAACCTTACATATTTTGGCATTTCAGACAATTCATAAGAAAAATATTCCAATATGAAGTACATAAGCCTAGAATATCAAAATATATAACCCAATACAGCCTTATTCAACCAATGCATCCTCATTCACGAAGACAATCCATAACAGGAACAAGTTAGAATAATAATTTCTAGGCTTAATTAAGTTTTAAGTACCTCATAAATTTGCATATTTCCAATTGAGTTTGTAATAAAAGTTTTCTAATGTCCAAAATTCTTTTTATTTCTACTTAAATACCCAACCATTTGATTTTGTTGTTAACGGAATGACATGACCACTTCTTTTATCTTCCGGTCTCCAATTCAATGATCAACTTTATCTTTCCGTCTCCAATCTCCTCCAAGACAAAAAAAATTCCCATTTAAAGAGACGGCAATTACATTTTGCCGCAATAATTTCTACCTGGAATACCAGGTCCAAGGATTTGCTGCACATGTTATTATTTAAACGATTAAGTCACACCAATGTTCAAAATGTGCAAATTTAAAGACTGCCGATCTGATGTTGCTTCAAAGTAGTCAGACACAACCATAGTCCACAGTTATCAATCAATAAAAGCTGATCGTGTTGCACAGTGAAGATACAACAAATATAAACACAACACACATTTACATTGCAAAATAGTGCAGTGCTCCCATACCAAAAAAAATTCCCAGAAAACACAGAGGAGGTCTAAGCCAATTAAAAATTAGAAGAAAGAAAAGCATGCCATGCCCACATGACATGGGAAATTTGTGAAAATGAAAAATGAATAATTACCCGATCTTCTGAAGATTTTTTTTGTTTTTGTACAAGAGTTTAGAAATTAAGTATTCTTATATTAATAAAGAGACATATCTCAATCCATATAAAGCATTTGAATCGCACACTAAAGAAGCAAACGCATGTTGCTACCTCAGTAAAGGAGATACTATGACTAGATCAATCTTCTTCATAATCCCAGAATCACGAACATGCTTTCGCAAATTGTCAACCTGTCAGAAGCAAAAAATATTACACATTCATGACAGTAAATAATATTTTCCCTCTCTAAACCACATCATGATTCATGGCATGTGAGCTTCTCCCTTCTGAGAATGTTTCACACAATAAGTTGCGGTGCTTTACCTCTTGCCAGCCTAACGGCGTAATATGAGCATCAAAATATTCAGGTTTCATGTATGCGTCGTAGTTCTTATCTCCCTCCACATTGTGGATCCCCTGTCCGTGCCTGACCTGGACATATGCGTTTTATAAGTAGGTAGTGCCTTAATTTGCATAGTGCAATCTTAAATGTACTTGATAATGAAATATATAACATGTCAGCTACAAATTCACAAGGGAGACAGTATGTTGACTGAAAACTTGAGTTAAATTCCAATACGAACCAGGTGAATGGTTTTGCAACGGTGCAAAGGAAACACGCATGGACCACCACCACCGCAATCCATAGTCTCTGACAGGCCTAGCAAACATTCACGCACCAGAACAGAACGGGAAGTAAAGCAAAATATATAACATCAGAATCCAAGCGAAAGTCGGAACGACAACATCAAAATTAAAAAAAATAAAAATAATACCGTAATCATTATTTTTCCGAACTAGTAATTCACTAAACAATGAGTTATGCACATGAAATCACGTCGAGAGCAAGAACAATTGCAGGAAATCTAAATTAACATGCAATTCAACAATTATCAGTAGATTGTTACAGTTGAATCAAATCGATAGGTTGCAATCATTCAATTATTTGTATCCTAATTCTCTGATCCTGCTTCGGTAGATCGTCTGTTCTCACACCAAATATACCTAAAAGTGCTTCTCTGACACGCGCAAACTACGGAAAGCAGAATTTGAGTGGCCATTGGAAGAGAAGGAAAAGCGATGTGAGTGAGGAGGTAGCTTACCAGAGAAGCAGAGAGCGGAACGAGGAGAAAGGAGCGGAAATGAGCGGCGACGAAAGCGTAAAGAAGAAGCAAAAGATGGCTTCAACGTTGAGATGCTGCAATTCACACTAACTGTAACTGTGCTCATGCTCTTGCCGCTGACTAGAACAACCTGCTAAATAATATTAGTTTGATCTTCCTTTTCGTGATGTTGATACCAGAGTTATAAACATGTTACACTACACGATAATTTCAATAACTATTCATAAAATACAACACTTTTAAGAGAAAAACGTTAAAATTAAATTAGAGAATAAAACGTTAAAATTAATTAAAATAAAAAGATTTTTCATAATTTATTAAAAATAAAATAAAAATGTAAACAGCATTTTATTTGTATAATATAATAAACATATTACTTCATTAGATTGCATGGTTAAAAATGAGTTAATTGTTGTATTTAAACTATTTTATTATCTTATTAATATTTTTATATTTTAATTAAATAAATAACGGATTAACTAAAATTAATAATGCAGACTAAAAACAAATATAAAGAAAATGTTAGATATCTAAAGATAAAGATGACAAAAATATTTTGAGAACCGAAATTAAATTTACGACTTAAAACATTTTAAATTTATGACTTGAAACATTTTAAATTTGCGCCAAGAAAGAAACGCTTATGATTTAAAAATTTTCATGTTACACTGGCACATTTCATTAAAACTTTATTTATAAAAAGGCAAACCTTATCTTTATCTTTTCGAAATTTATGTCAATTGATTATAAACTTGTTTATCTAAGCTTTGCTAATTAATTACGAATTTTAATACACTAATAATTAATAAAAAAATATCGTAAGACTCTAAAAAATTGACGGTGATAGTTGTTTAAAAATATGATATTATGTATTCAAATAATTGAGTTTAATGTGAATTAGAATTACAAATATCTTTATAGATATATTTTATACCATTTTAAACATTTTTAATATAAAATTATTTTCTATGTTTTGGATACTTGGATTAAGAAATTAAAAAACCTAATTTAAAATACACTCTGAATTTGAATTTCTATATTATTGAAATGTGCTGTAGTTTTCTAGATTATGTATTTCGATAACGTTCCTTTCTAAGTATACATCTTTTCTAAATTCAACGGTTTATAATATATTTTGAAATTATACAAAATCAAAAAGGTATTTTAAATTATTTGAAAATTTAAAATATCTTTCTCTATCGGAAACGTATTTTAAATAGTACAATTCAATATATATAAAAAATGAACATTTCAAAATATATTTTTAAATTACAAATTAATTATAATTTGGAGTATGTAACACAAAATTATTTTTATTTATTAATAATTTAAAATTTTTCCGTCTATAAGATATTATATCATCCAGAATATTTCTGTTTTACAGATAATTTTAACTTTTTCAAAGTAACATAAAAAAACTTAAATATATGTTTGATCTCTATTGTTCTTAAAATTATTCCATTTAGTTTTTATTTTCGTTACGTGGTTACTTATGTGTTACTTTGATCCTTATTTTTGTTCTTTAAAAAAATTATACATTTGATGTATGGATAATTTTGTCGTTTTGAAAGTAGCTCGAAAGAAATTATGGGCTGATAAAAATCCGGAAATCCACAAAATGGAAACATACCTTAAATCTCTCGCTCCTAAACAAGAACATATCAGTCCAATCCATCTATCCAAATGGCTCTGAAAATTCGGTTCACCTCCCCTCTTTTCTGCTCCGCCTCGCCCGTCACTCTCTCCACCCACAAACTCATCACACGAATCTCGTGCACCGCCTCTGGTGACGGCGGCATCAGCGACGCGAAGTTGGCGTCCGAGTTTGCGGTTAGGGTTGCGAGATTGCACGCGCAATCGTTGCAAGCGGATGAGGCCATGAGCAAGAGCAGAAAGCTTCTATTTGGAGAGCTGTGCGAGTATATGTGCCTCAACGAAGAGCAGGCCCAACATAAATGGAGCAGCATGGATGAAGAGGAGAAATTGGTTTTGGTGAAAGCTTTTCTTAAGGAGTGGGGTTCGCATTTTCATCCCTTGTCCGCGAGGTCCACCAAAGAGATGTTGGAGGAATATCTGCGACAGGGGAACGGACCTCCCAAGCCTTCTAGTTCTTCCTCCTTCTTTTCGGGACTCAATAGGATTATTGGTTTTCCGTAGACAGTTACTCCATTTAGTTGGACTCCATACTTCAATTTGGTTCCTTGTAATTTTCATTTTCTCTTACAAATAAAAAAATTGAGCATGGGGTTGCATGCCGTTATAGAAGAAATGTACATTTTTATGCAGTAAAATTTGAAGAGTTAAATGGTAGATGGTCTGAATTCGTTGATGGCCTGCTCTCTAGGTTACAGCATTTCAGTTTAGTTGTTCATATTTCATGTATCTTATAACCATCTATTGTCTATTTCATGATATTTGGAGTGAAGGTGTTCATCTATAATTCTCCTTGAAGGACTAGTTAAAAATTAAGTGCAAAGATGCCAAGTTTAGATATATTCTTTTAAATTGAAAATTCTTACATAAAATACTTTCTCGTAATACGCTAAAAAAAAAAAACATGTTAACCCGCTAAATAGTTAGGACATGTAGATCTAAATTCATTTACAGCTGAATACTAATTAATCAACAGAGCTACATGATTAAAACCACTGCGGCTGTATCTAATCGCTCACGTCACAAAATCCATTGTCATTAACTAGCGCTTTGAATGATTCCATGCTGAGTATAGTCCAAGCAGTGGCTGCTTTGAAATCCATATAGTAGTGCAATCATATAGTACATATAAATAGCTGTATGCCATCGCAGTACACAAGTCTGTAATTTTGTAGCACTAAAATCAATGAAGCATCTGAATAGTAGTTGAAACAGAAGAGCGAGAACGGTAGAGTGGACGGAGCTCCCGGCTATATAGACAGGTTCTTTCAAGTTTTATTCAGTCGTTGGTCTTATCAAAAGTAACAGATATTTGGAATATTTATATACAACCAGAAAGCTATAAACGATGTATTGCACAAATGAAATGTACGGAATACAAACATCATCAGAAATACAGTTGTCTGCAGTGTGTAACTGTCGCTTCGGCTGGACAATATGGACACTTGAATGTTCGGGTGCTGTTTTTTGATAACTTCATAATCGATTGCTTGCAAAGGACATGTAAGCATGGCAACAGCATTGGAGGATTCTCTTCACTTCCTTGGTCCCTACTCACAGGGCAAACAAAAATCGAGTGAAACTGAAATTCCTTACCCAATTCTACAGGCACCGGCAACTGTTTCATTTCCTGCCACTCCTGCTTCTTTGCTGCCATTACATTTGCAAGCTTTAACAGGGTAGGCAACCCCTCAACTCCTGCAGCAACTGCTACACTCAGTGGGTTCTCATAGGACTGCCCCAAGAGAGTGCAGAACTGCCGTGCGAGCTCTTCAGTTGTCATCTCCCAATGAATTGGGGACATCAATTCAGAATAAGGGGAGCTCTCTAGCCTTCCTGCATACAAGAGGCAACCCATGAGCTTTGGGAACTCGTCCTTGTTGAGGGAAGCAAAAGGAGCAAGATAAGTTCGGGCGTATTTTAATGCATCAGCTCGCGTCCCATTTTGCAGGACCTCTACAAACTGCAGTCTGTGAATCTTAAGCTCAAGATTAGAACCAATATGATCAAGTTTCTCTCTATTAGCAGAGACCCATGTCAGAGCAGGCTGAAGGTTTTTCTCCCTCATAGCTGCAATAATCTGATGCATTTCTAAAAATTGAGATCTAAGTGCAGTTGCATCAGGCTCTCCAGCCTCATTAACCACGCTATCTCCAAGATCAAATAAACCTTGACGGTAAAAGTGGTTCGCAATGATCTGATTGATAATACGAGTATCAAAGTCCACATTTCTGTATGCCTTAGATATGTCAGGGTTTAACAATTTTTCAAGGAGCTTTTGATACTTGCTAATACTTGCGTTCAATTCCTTATTTGAACCTTCCAACTGTTGAAGTGGTCCAATAGCATTAATCTTGAACTTAAGTTCTGTGAGAACGGATTTCTGGTCAACAGGAGAAGAGAGGTCACGGGATGACTGAATTGTTGCCAGTGCCTGCTCAATTTCACGCCCCACCTGGTCAACAACTTCCTGAGACTTGGAAGAGGATAATTTTTGCTTTTTTGCTACACGATCAAATGCATCTTTGATGCTACTCAGCTCCATCTTTATGCTCAGATCACAAACTCCTACAAAAAACGATACAAAGAACAATAAATCCTGTTCAGAAAGACACAACATACGGTTTTTATAGTGTTAAGGCTAAGAATGTAGCACTACACCATCACAGAACCATACACTAGCAACCGTTATAGTCCCCCATAGACAATTGTTAGTGCATGTTTGGAACGAATTTACATTAAACATAACTAGCTTTTTGGTAAAAGCAACAGAAATGTTGCTTCTGTTTTGGTGCATTGGGGAGTGAAATTTTCCCTTCAATTGCATATCCAAACATGTTGTTACTAGTTACAACTTAGAAGACCTTTTTAGAACTAAAGCAGTATAGCCACATTTTCAACCCAAGAAGTCGAAACTATTTGCATATTTGAAGTTGAAACTACAGCAATATACACTCACCTTAGTTCAATCGATATTTGAAGGGAACAATAAGTTCAAGCTGTTTATAAAACATCAATACAAAGAAGTGACCTACCAAAGATGTTGAAGCCCTATAAGCTCAACAACATGTATAGAGTTTGTGTTCACCTAAGTCTCAAAATAACAGTATCTGGGAATCTTAAACTGGATATGTTTTCTTATGTAAAATGGCCACTTAAACTATGGGCAAGCAGAAATATATACTAAGATGATCCTCCAACTTTATTTATAATCTTGAATGAGAAAGACTCAAAGCTAAATGTTGTACAATGTCTGCTAAATCTTCCTCTTATGGAAGGTTGAACAAGAAAAAAACTTACAGAAGACAAAGGTGTTACAATTGTCACTAGTAGATAACACCAGCAAGCAACTAGTGAAGGGAAGGAGGGAGCACTGAACTGAAAAAACAAATAAGCTAGAAATTTATATCGATAATAGCATCAGAAGTAAATGTAGATCTGCATAAAAACAGTATCAAGAGAACAATCTTAAACGTTTCAACATACATACATATACACATCAAATTCAGCCAAAGGATAAGATTACTGACTTCTTAAGTGAAAATGAAGTATCATGGCGATAATTGTATGGCCAAATGTCAGCAAAAAATAATGGAATAATGTAATAGGTAAGTTTCAAGGTCAAATTCAAGCCTAAAAGATCATCGATAAAATGTACCAATGAGAGCTGTTTCCTTGACAATAATTTTATCTCTTTTCTTCTTTAAAGCCATTATCTCATGTCCATAATTTGAAAATTAAAGGGTAGTTTCTTTTTGACATTTAAAGAATTCTCAGTTATACAAAGATTACAACTGGAAACCCAAATCGCATCATTATGTGTATTCCTAGATCATAAATGTAAATGAGTGATAAAAGTTGTTAAAAAAGGAAGAATTACAATCCTTATACAGGTTAATCAAAGAAATCTGAAACCTGAATCAAATAGTCTTATATCTTCAATCAATTAACAATGACAATGGTTCATCCATTTAGATTAATCATTATGTGGCAGCAAATATCTACAATCGTCAATTTGGCATTTTGGAGTTGAGCATGGAATTGAAACTTGAAACTGGAATTGTGTCTACTAACAAATTCTAATTTTTATATTTAGATGTCCTTCCAGAATTCAAATCACAAATTCCAAGAGCAGTCAAGGGAATACAAAATAACTAGCGTAAGTTATTTCCAAATCCTAAATAACACCCTGAAGTTGTCAATTCCTCACCCCCAACATTGTGCAACTGTTCTCCCTCTTTCCATTGTCACCACCACCACTGCAGGTACCTTCCTACCTTCCTACATCGCCACCAACCACCACTATAACCACGACTATAATCCTTACTACCGCCACCTCTGCCCTCATTATCATAGTTATTAGCAAACTTTAGATCTTACGATCACACAATTGAATTGAAATTGCACTTATAGTCCTAATTCCGTGTCAAACTCTGCATGACCATGCATAAAATCTATAATTCTAAACCAATTCCAATTGTCAGAATTGGAGTTAAGTTAAGATTACAATTCTAAACTATTATTCCAAATCCATCATCCTAACAAACTACTAATAGCAGTAATAATACCCATTGGTTTACTTTCAACATCCAATGAAAATAAAGCAACTAAGTTATTTGCCTACAATGACTTCACAAACTACATGACAAACTAAATACAAACAAATATATGTATTACAGTGTTCATGATAACTTACTGAAACTGAGACTTGCAAAGCCAGCATTGCACAACAAAATTTTCAAATCTATAATTTACTACAAGAGCTAAATAGTACATATAAGAGTATGCTTAATCTTTTCTACAAGAAAAAAATAAAAAGAAGGTAGAATGCAATATTTAAAACAGCAAATTTCTAAGCATCAGCTACAAAGCACGATGCTCAAATCTACAATTTATTAGGCACGCTTATTGGAAAAATCTATTTATAAAGAATCAATTTCACGACGGGTTTATATCAAAAATGGTAAACGAAGATTACAGTGTTCAAAGTGACTGAAACATTACAAAAATCAACACAGTTTACACAAGACCTAAGAGTATGAGACACTCCATTGTCAAAAGGAAAGCACAACACAACTCTTCAACGGCAGCAATCAAAAACCACAGAACTAAATCGGAAGGTGTAAGCAGTAAACAACACAGCATAAAAAACTGTTTATTTTCGATCACAATCCCTGGGAGCGAACAAAAGAAATTAAAAATTATAGGTAAAAAAAAAACCATTTCTATTCAAAATTCTACTTACTACGAACTTCGAAATCAAAATTATTAACATCTCAGGGAAGAAGGAAGCAAGAAAAACAAATCAAAAGTCGCATAAACTAACGAACGAAAATGAATTTATCGGTTATTAGTCATCGTTTTTTTCGGAGTAACTACGAATCGCGAAATAAAGTAACGGAAAAATAGAATAAATAATTCGAATGAGAGTGCGCGTTCTTGCAAACAGAAGAAGAAGGTTTAGATGGATTTGTGTTACCTGAGAAACAGTGTGAGGGAGAAAGCGAAAGCGTGTGCGATGTGAGGGAGACGAGACGAGACGAAGAAAGGAACCAGGCGTGCGACTAAAACGGGGTGGCCACCAGACACACGTGCGAAAACAAAAAAATCCTCTTCTGGACTGCAATTGCCCCTACTCTTGTGAATTTACTTTTAAACCCTTTGGGGTTTTGATGGATCAATTCATGTACATGATAATTGATCTATTTGTTCAGAGTTCGAGATCTGTGCAAGAGGATTTTGTGTATTTGAGAAGTAAGAATGGGCCTAAAGTGCAAGTCCAATAATGCCACGTGGCTTATTTGTGCAGATTAAAAACAAACAGCTATTATATCTAGCCTTTGGAGACTCACGTACTCAACAATAAATTGTCTTTTTCCTTTCATAAATCATATATATGGGTGAATAGTTTAAATTCATATCTAGGGTCTTTTTCTATAAATCTTTTAACCAATATTTCTGTAATTTCATTTAAAGTATTAAAAGGAAAGAGTTTACGTATTCAATGGTTTTAAATAGATAACCATATTTTAATTTTTTTTATCCATTTTTAATTTATTATTTCTATCACCAGTATTTTTATTTTTTTAATAATATAATGCGATAATTTAAAATGTTTGGAGTAATGATTTAAAAGTGAATTAAAATATTATTATCTTTTTAAATATAAAAGAAGATATTAGATGCAACTATTTAAGAATTTTTGTAAAGATAAAATAGTTTTAACTAAAAATATTTTTTATATTTTTGTAAGAGAGAGAAAATGAATAATGATGTAAGAAAATATTAAATAAAAAAAATGTGATGTTAAAATATCAATATTTAATATTTATCAGATAAAATAAGAAAACAATATGAATTACAATTAGGAATTTGATTAGGAATACAGAAACATGTGTTTCATTACTTGTTGAGTATCTCTAAAAATATATTTATGAATTTTTTATATTTGTGGACAATAATAAGTATTTACAAATACTTTTATATTTTATTTATTTTAAATTTTAATTAAAATTATTTAAAATAAAATGAATTTAAAACAGTATATTTTTAACTATGATTTAAATCAAATTATTTATTGACACAGATAAATTTTGTAAATTTAAATAAGTCCTGTAAAGATATAAATCGATTTTAGAAATTTAATTTTTATAAAATAATTTCAATCCCATATGCTTAAATATAATAAATTGAAATATATAAAATTAAATTTTAAATATGATTAATATATTTGTCACTTATAATTTTATTTTAATTATTTAAATTAAAAAATTCTTAACTATAATTTATTAACAATTATTATAAATTATTTGTTGGTAAGAGAACATGGTATATATATATATATATATATATATATATATATATATATATATATATATATATATATATATATATATTTTTTTATTATTTATCCAGTTAATTCAGTTTCATCTAACTCTCGATAAAAGGTTTAATAAAGTATCTCAATCCTTAAAAGAACAATAGAGTTACTTTTGATTTCATTAATAATAAAAGTGTTCGCAGATAGATATTAATTTATTTTAAAATAAGTATAATATAATCAATAACCAATTGCTGATAAATGGATATTAATTTATTTTAAATTAATTATAATACAATTTATAACAAGTTATAGTAAAAATTTATATAACTAATTAATTTCAACTATAGATTTTAAAAATGATTAAATATGTTTTTTTTTAAAGTTATTTTCGAATATTTTGAATCAATCTAGGTATCGATCTCTTTGTAAATATAGATCTAGTTCTTTTAACTAGATCTTCTTAAATTTATCCAACGTTTCAAACATTTTAGTGTAATATTTTAGTTTGTTTACACTATTTGAGAGACACATGACTTTAATGGTAGTTGAGATATGCGTTTTAAACGTTAAATTAAACTTTAAAAAATGTGATTTAAAATACTAAATCTATGCATTTATGAAGATGTGAGACTATATTTGTTTAATGTAAGGCCCATTTTAATTGTTTTTGGTTTCAGCCCTAATATAGGTGGGCCGCCCTTGTAGTTGGGCCTAAGGCCAGCCCAAACACCTATACCCTTAGGTCTGCCCTAAACCTAAGGGGTACCCT
>Ga0214542_1005117_pt1 | contig 25319 bp, 10 predicted proteins | sample CNSS1metaG_FD_160096 | JGI IMG/M metagenome (GOLD analysis project Ga0214542, IMG submission 160096) | Root nodule microbial communities from cowpea collected in UCLA plant growth center, Los Angeles, California, USA - CNSS1 | ecosystem: Host-associated > Plants > Roots > Nodule | place: USA...
CAACTTTTTATTTTTTTCCTTTTTGGTTTTTTTTTTTTTTTTAATATACGCTAATTGTAGTGATGCACATAGAAGATATATAGCGGTTGGTTTAAAGCATAAAGTTAAAATTAAACTTTGCTTTTGTTGGAGATTATGGAATTGGAGAAAAGTGGAAGTGAACTCTTAATACATGTGTAAATGATTTTGTTGTAATGCAAATTGATTCTTGGGTAATCTTTTGTATATACAGAGATTTCATGGAATGCAATATTATCATCATTCAGATAGTCCATTGTCGAGTGAAAGTAGCTTGATCATAGAAGAAATGAGCAGAACCAGTCCTTATAGCCCAGAGGAGAAGAAAGTGAGGATTGAGAGATATAGGAGCAAGAGAAATCAGAGGAACTTCGGCAAGAAAATTAAGGTATAGTTTTTATTTTTATTTTTAGATGCAGTTTTCTGATAAACTTTTATATTGCAATCTCACTACAATACTTGAAATAGTGAATATGTACCATCGAACTATGTGAATATTATTTTTCATATCAGAAAAAAAGTGAAAGTGAGATTTGGACGAATTTGAAACAAACTGCAGTATCATGGACAGATGAAGAGGAAAGTTGGTGCTGAAAAACCATGTTGCCGTATAGAAGGTTGCATCATATCATGCTAAAATCATAGAAGGGTTTGACAAATCCTGATCGAATTAGTGATTCTTTCAACACAATCTTTGCACGATAGAGACCTGTAGGCTGCACAGGGGATATTAATTAAAGACTATACATAATAGTGACTTCATGTGTATGTTAGTGTTAGTGTGTTGCAACCGGACCTGATTTGTAAAGTAAGAAAAATCTTCTCACATATCTGTCTCATTCTGTAGGGTAACTAGCTAGTAGCCCCATTACTGTAACGTCTAGGAGGAAAGAAACAAATAAGACACTGTATATAGCAATATTGGTCCACCACAACACTGTTTAGTGTTTGGTCATGATGCAACCACAACATAAATATTAATTTGTTTTCTTCTGGGAATCAGTATGCATGCAGGAAGACATTGGCAGATAGCAGGCCACGAATCAGAGGACGATTTGCAAAGAATGACGAAATTGCAATGAACCCTCCACTTCAGTGGAGTCACATGGGTAATGGAGAGGAAGAGGATGAAGAGGAAGAGAATTGGGTCAATTTCTTTGATTCCATAGTTCCTGCAAATCTTGCTCAAGAGCCTCATGGAAATAATTCCTCCTTTGGCACATTCTATTAAAATAATTACATGCTTAAATGACTAATTTGTATGCTTTGATTGTTTTGGATTTTGTAGTGGGTAATGTAAATATATGGTACTTATTTGAATCATGGATGTGACCATGTGTAGTATTAGACTTCAATCTGGGGTGAAGTTTTAGTGCCCTTTATGTTTTTATAGACTAGGCCTCAGTAGCAGCAACATTGTGTTGTTGGGTTAAAAACTTCTACAAATTGTACTTGGGGTTTCTATGTGATGTATTCTATAAATTATATATTTTTACACTAAAGTCATTTTCCTTTATAAGCTTGAGTGGAGAGGGGTAAAGAAGAAGAAAGAAGCAGTAAATTAAACAAAAAAAGTGGATACCCAAAAAGATATCAGAGATTAAAATAACTGTTGGTAAGTGGTGACCGTCACTTTCCCTATGGTGTGATGTAGCCATCACTTCTTTACAGTGTGGATTTTGGACAGAAATGGAGTGCTGAGAATTTGTCTTTAAGCTCAATCAAGAAGCCCTTTTTCCACTTTAAAGAAACATGTCACCCTTGGATTATAACAGGGTGAAAAGCTCAGAAAAAAGGTAAGAAATTTACCTTTTGGCTATTGTTACATTTGCATATACTGCCAGATTGGCATCGAAGAATGAAGAGTGACCTCTATGCTACACATTGAACATTTTTTTGTTTGGTTGGATGCTATGAGAGAATGGAGGAGAATGTGTATTGTGGTTTTTTTTCACTGTTTTGGTGCAGTTTCGTAAATAGGTTATTACAAATGCCAGATTTTAGAAAATTATAATAATGAGTGAATCATATTTATGATTCAAGACTTTATATTGAATAAATCGATAACATGAATTTGATTTGAAAGATTATTTTTTATCTTTTAACTAAAGTTATATATGATAAATATCACTTCAATTCTCTTTTTTAGTTGAAGTGGTACTTGTTACGCAGGACAACAGCTAGAAGCAAAAATTAAAGTCATACTTGCTTATATATTCGACTTTAATTCAAACATAAAACCACCGAAGTCGTATTTGTTATATAAATTTTCATTAAAAAAGTGGACTGTGTTGTACAATTAATTATAATATATTTTCAAAAATTAATCAAATTAAAATGCTCTTTGGCAAATTTTGTTAAAGAAAAAAAAATCATCTTGTATGATTTGTGTCATAGATTTGAAGTCATTTTCCGTAAACATGGCTTCTTAAATACAAGATCATGAATGTCATACAAGTTACTCATTGTTACTTCTTTTAGATTTATTTTACAAAATTACACCAAAATTATAAATGATATCGTATAACATAAAAAAACTTACTAATTATTATAAAGTTGAGATATTAAAGGTTAGTCTTCTATTGTTTTATATATATATATATATATATATATATATATATATATATATATATATAATTTTGAATAAAGGGTTTTAAAACTCGTCCTATGGAATTCCGTTTATAATGTACCATTTGAAATTATTATCACTTTATTTTTTTATTTTAATAAGAATGTAAATGTAATTTTAGTATAAGAGTCTCTTATTCTATCCAACATTACTATTTATCTTTTTGTTTCCTCCTCTATAATTTTATTGTTCATCTTCCAAGCGTTTTAGTATTCAAAACATTTACATGATAGGTGGTAGCAAAAACTACCAACAGAAGAGTTGAGGATTAGAGTGATAACCACTGCTCACCTCCATCATCACCGTTGAACTACATTGCATGGCACACCATTCAACCCAACAACGACCACTCAGTCTTCGTCGAGGATGACTAACCCTTTTGCATCTCATCTCCATTGCGTGTCTTTGTGGTGCACCTTTGTGCCTTTGTGTATCTTTGTACTTCCCCGTGCATCTTTGTGTTTGCATATATCTCCACACCTCCATGCATCTTCATGCCTTTGTGCATCCTTGTTGTTGCATATTGAACATGACAACAAATCATGGGCATTGAAAGGTAACTGGAAAGACGGTTAAACCAAGAATGGTGTCTTTCACTATTTCGATGTGGTGCTTATAGAGCTTCTAACGACACGACATAACACAACACAACAAAGCCTGTGATTTGGGTGAAGGGATGATGAATAAATAAACTAAATGAGCTATAAAATAATACCAATGACATATTTTAAATGGAACCACAATGAGTTTCAAAATCCAATTTTTTCAAACATCGAAATAATATATATATATATATATATATGTATATATATATATATACACACACACACATATACATCTATACATAGATATAGGATTAAGTATGTTTTTAGTCCCTGAACTTTGATCAAAAATTGTAATTCGTCTTTGTCTGAAACTTTGATATATTTTGGTCCATAAACTTTAGACATTAGTGAATATAATGTCTTTTTAATCCAATTACGTTAATTTTTTTTGACGTGTCGAACGTTTTTCATGTTAATATTGGAGTTGTTTACACTGTTTGACACATTCTCGATTTAATATCTGCTGAGAGATGTGTTCAACACTTCAAAAAAAGTTAACGTAATTGAGCTAAAATGACTATATTCATTAATTATTAAAGTTTATGATCAAAATGTATAGAAATTTCAGACATTGACGAATTTTAATTTTAGTTCAAACTTCCGGAATTAAAACATACTTAACACTATATATATATATATATATATATATATATATATATATATATATATATATATGGTTTGCCATGGAAAAGTCAAAGAATGCACCTATGAGTAGCACCTTTTATACATATCCTCATCATGAGATAGAACACAAAAATGTGAGGAATCTTGTTTCGTTTTAGTATCTAACAATCTCTCTTTATAAATTATAATGTTGGGATCAACACAACCGAACATGGATATTATTCTATCTGAAAGTTTTACTTAAAAACTTGTTTCCATAATCAAGAAAATTTAACATATGAAATAAAAAGTTTTGTTTACATAGTTATTTTAATACCTTGAAAGTGTTGTGTTAACAACCACACAACCTCGTAATAATAACAAAAAAAGAAGATAAAACTTAAGTTATAATGGTGAAAAGTTTTGTTTCGTACTTGAGAATTGTGAGACATAATAGAAGCATGTAGACATTGCACGCAGCGATCCGTGGCAGCAGCAAAGTGTGCTTGTGAATGATGATTTTATCGTTTCGTATCACCCAAGGTACTTTCTGACTCAACATTCCACAACGTGTCGTATCAGTGGTTAACTAAGTGTCATGTTGAGAAAGATTGAGTTGACTCACAGTAATCCCTTTTCATTAGTCCAAAAAGCCTATTAATCTGGACAGGTTTAGATTTTTCTCTTCGATGCTTAAATCTTTTTATTTATAATTTTTATATTTAAAGTATAAAATATCTATATTTTATTTTGATTACACGAATTCTAATATCAAACAATTACTAGATCTTTTTAGTTAGTCATTATTTGCTTTACTTATTCTAAAATAATACTTTATTGTTTATCTCTTTTCTGTACAGTATTATTGATTAATTAAAAATTCGAGATTTACAAAGTTTCTTCTGATAACAACATTTAAGTTTGAGATTCTTTACATTTACTCATCTTACAAAATTAATAGACACAAATTTTTAAAATTAGTAATATCATCATATTTCTTTATAATTATTTAATAAAATTGGTAAAACACAATTCATAATTTGAATATAAATCACAATTATCTTGAGGCTTAAAAAATATGATGATTCACAAACTTTTTTTTATCTTTTAATTGAGTTTCATTTATCTTTTATTCCTGCTTAATTTACACTAAAACACTCTTTATTTAAAAAAAAATATGAACTCAATTAATATTTTATAACATCAGTTAATTGTACTTATAAGTTCATTGAATTTCAAATTTTTTGTTTTGAAGTGATATTTTAGCCAAATTAAGTTTCAAATTTAATTCTATTTACAAGTTTTGAACAAAATTTCAGTGGCGCCATTTAGTCGCGCGCCAAAAGAAATAGTCCACTTCATCAATCCGCGTCAACCATCATCCCAAATCGGAACCGTCCACCAACGAACCATCAACGGTCACAAACACTCCGCTGCAACCTCTCACAGATCCACACCACATATAAATAGAAACAGAATTTCCCTCCGATTTCAGAATCTCTGGTGAATTTGGTACAGATCGTGAGTGTTGCTGTCATCGCGATTTTGCAAGGAAGAAGATGTCTGGGCGTGGAAAGGGAGGTAAAGGTTTGGGAAAGGGAGGAGCAAAACGACACCGTAAGGTATTGCGCGACAACATACAGGGAATTACGAAGCCTGCAATTCGGCGTTTGGCTCGTAGAGGTGGCGTGAAGCGTATCAGTGGTCTCATATACGAAGAGACTCGCGGCGTTCTCAAGATCTTTCTGGAGAACGTGATTCGCGACGCCGTTACTTACACCGAGCACGCCAGAAGAAAGACCGTTACGGCAATGGACGTTGTCTATGCCCTCAAGAGACAGGGAAGAACGCTTTACGGATTTGGGGGTTAGGGTTTTTCTTTTCGCTGTTATGTTTCTTCTGACTTGTTTTTGTTTGGTTTTAGTGGTTATCGATTTTGTTTGTCGTTATTATAAATTTTAGTTGTGAATCGTGATCCATGAATAGGTTTGGTTGTTTGTGAGAAATGTAGCACTAGGAAAGTGTGTTTGTGAATAACTACAAAGTATACTTGGGAATTTGGTGATTTTAGCGTTCTGTGTCAGCCAAGGTCCTTTTTGACTCAACATTCCACAACGTTGTTCAGTGAATGGTTAACCAGTGCTTAAGTGTCTTGTTGAGAAGATTGAGTTGACCTACACTAACCCCATTTCATTACAAAAAGCCTATTAATTTGGGTAGGTTAAGGTTTTCTTGTTTCATTGTTTCCATGAATGAATAAATGATGAATAAGCACTTGCTAGATGAAAACGACGTAATGCTTGTCACTCCATTGCTATCATTTTCCACTTTTCTCATTGTAATCATTTGTCAACCGTCCATCCACTGTTAACTCACACTATGCTATCTTGCTTCCCACTTCAATCAATGCCTCCAAAACCAAACAAAAACTGTTATTATAATCCTTCATTAACACATCATTTGACGGCAGATTTTTTTTTTTTTAATATAGATGCAAATTTTACTTTTAAAAGTCAGTTTTGTGATATTGAGTTATATTTAAAATCTACTTTTACATTATCTCAATATTTTTTAATTTTATACACTAAGAGAAGTGTAAATCCCACCTTCCAAATCACAAACACACTTAAGTGAAGCTATAGGTGTAATTTAACTGGGTTACCTTTCACTTTTCTGTAATGAAGTACCAAAATTCCAAGGTCATTATTAACCTATCAGGCACAACTTCAAGGTTCAATCATGTCTTCGATTATTAGCACTGACCACAAAGCAGATTCTCAAAAACATTTCAGAAAAACTAATATATTCTTCTTCAATCAACTAGCATTGGATTTTGGGGGCTACTTGCTTGCATGGACGTATCAACATTAAACTCCTATAAATTTAATGTGATACATTGAACTTTGCATATTTTATATGTTGACATTCTGCTACAAAATTAATCGTAGGAAAATCAATACACAATCATTGCTCATATTCAGTGACCTATAAACGTGATTTGAAAAGACTTTTGACATTAATAAGTAAATCATATTAGATGCTTTGAGAATTTCTTGAATTTTATTTCATTATTTTTGAAGTAAAACCACACATATATGAAAAATGTGTGAATTGCATAAAGGAAAGGTAAAGATTGTTGTGAAAATGAGTTTGGGTCCCTTTGAGTGATGGGAACCCACCCCATTAAATACTTAGCAAATGGATATTTGAATCCATAACAGTGAGCTAGAAGCTATGAATGCAAGCTCTATAATGTTGGAACTTTAAATTGAAAAAAGCATTTCTTAATCATCTCATCATTATTCAAGTGGTAAACTCAAGATATAGGTCATGAAAGAGATTGCCCCTTCCAAAGCAATTCCACAACAATTATTATTTATAGCACTAACAAAAGCACATAGAGAGCCATTAAACTGATATGTAGTAGCAGTTATAAATTAAACATATATTTAATATCAAAAGCATATTAAAGACATATATCGAATAATTAATTTATTTGTATTTTTTTTATCATGTGTTGATTAAGCATGGACTCCAAAAAATAGTAAAAGTAATTTAATAAGTCTTCAATTTTACAAGCATGAGACAGAAAGAAACTAAATTTAAACAAAAAAAAATCAACAATTTTAAAAAACGGAAGGACATTTATATTATATTTAGATGACAGAAATATTCTTTACACCATACTAATAGTACAAATACTTTAATCTAGACATCGAAAAATTTTGTAGCATATTTTATAAGCTATTGCGACCTACTCGTACTTACTAACATTAAAAAAAAAACACCGAAAGAATAACAACGAAATTTACGAAATTAATTTACATGCTCACAGTAAATACAACAATAAAAATAATCTTTGATATGTAGGTCCAAATAAAAGTACAGAACTTAATAAAATCAAACTTTAACATTGATATTTTCATCGATATTTTATTTTGGCAACTTAAGTTCTTAAACAAATAACATATAAATAAGACTCATGTTCTGATCTGACCTAAATTTGTCTATCAACATTGTTAAGAACAATCATTGCGTTTAGGAGGGATACCTTAGAGAGTGGAAGGATGAAGGAATGTGTTTGACCTTGACTCTTAAACGATGTGAGACTTATTAATGTACCAAAACAATTCATATGTTAAAATTATAATGAATTATTAAATATTTTTAATATATTCTTATATTGTATTAACCTTGCTATAACAATTAATCTAAATATAAAATATACAATTTAAAATGTTGATTTAATTAGCTTTTAAGTCAACTAAAATAAAAAAAACATTTATAATTTTTTACAAATTTCATTTACTTATTATTAAGCAAATTTTTACAGCGAGTATGTAACGCCCCATTTGATTTAATGCGTAAAATTAAAGGAAACGTCACACAGAGATAACAATGTAACATAGTCTTAGGGTTCTAAACACAACCCCTACAAAGAAAAAACCAGGCACACCACGATGCCAAAGGAAAACTGAAAACAGATCTAACAAAGAGTGTAGAGTAGAAATGCATAAAGAGATACATGGGCCATAGCCCTAAGGAAAACATGAAGAAAACTCCAGCCCAGAGGGCTAAGCAGCGGAATCACCATTCCCTTGTTGACCACGAGAACTTCGCCCATCTGCTCCCATCAATCAAATTGATGATCATCGCAAGAAAGAACAGCCACATACAATACAACCATGCAACAAAACGGGTAAGCTAGAGCCAACAATTTATTCATCAGACAGTTAAACATATTTTCATCATCCCATATCCATATAACAACCAAGCATGTTATGACTCTTCATTCAATACACTACGACTCGACTCGACTCATCCAGATACGTATAACTTGGTCGGATTCAGCGGATGCTTGCACTTGTGGTGGATACCTCTACTCACCCCGAGCTGCTCAACCCCGAGTTATGTGTTACAAGTGTTACAATGAATTGAATTTCCCTCACCACAAGGTTAGCCCTTACTGAATTTCAGCCCTCCTGCTACTCTCACCACAGGAGTCAGTTCGCTCTAACTAAGACTAACTGGCTCCTTAGAGTGTCAGGATGCAACCTTAACTTGAATCCTTACCTAGTTATACCGATGGGGCACCACCATGAACACCACTAACAGGGGCCAAGGAATTACGTCCCGACCACTGAAGCGCGTCCCTGAAAGTCTCACCTAGAGACCCCAAGGAATTATGCACTGACACAACTCAACCACATTCACATAGCCAAAATAATAATTACCACGCGTAGATATACATCACTCGTACCAACCTTTGAAGCCAACGCCTTTCATGATCTAGACCCAACTCATTCCTACACATCATAGTTTATCCATGTACCAAGGACCTCCAAATCATATCGTTATCATGCCTCTTTCATACCAAACATTTCATCTCAATCTCATGCGAAACTCATGTCAACCCATTATACATAATTCAGGACTTGTATTACTCTATCGTACTCATTCATATCAAACCTTTAGCACAATACCCAAAACCAAGCAAGTATTATCCATACAAAACCAAGAAAAACATCCCACCTTGCACTGTCTCGCCCAACACCTCGCTCAGGCTGGAGGGTCTCGCTCAGGCGAGATGGTCTCGCCCAGACGAGCTCCCCCTTCGCCTAGGCGAGGGCTCGAGAAGGGAGCAGAAGCACTCGCGGGATCTCGCTTAGGCGAGACCCCTCTCGCCTGGGCAAGATGCTCGCTCGCTCAAAAACCACAGTGGGTCGCCTGGGCGACCATTCGTGGAGAAAAAGGCTTAGGCGAGCCTCTGTTAATCTCGCCTAGGCGAGACTAGCTCGCTTGGCGAGTTTATCAGTGTCCGCCACTATTTTCACCTGCAACAGATGCGAATACATACCACAAGCAACAATCCCACCGTATCATACATCCATATCAAGAGGCAAACACAAAGAAATCACCAACCACATAAAATAGCAAACTCGCACCAAACAAACAGGAGGGTTCTAGCTTCCCTTACCTGGAATATGCTAGTACAGGGCTCAACAGTAACCACGGGCACCATAGCTCTAGGTTGTGCTTAGGAACTGAAACAAACAATGGAGCAGAGCACAAGATAAGCTCACTACAGATTCTTAGCTGAAACAAACGTGAAGAAACACAGGAAGAAGTACGAGCAGGGGTTGGAATGGACTTACGAGAAGTGACCAACTGATTCGAGCCCACTAGATGCGGAAAGCGGCTGAACCCTAGCAGAGCTCTCTCTCTCAGAGTAGGAGGGTGATGACTGATCTGTGAAGAGTGAGGGTAAGTGCGTTAGGACAACTTAGGGTTCGGTTTTATCACTTGGGTCAGCCCTAGGCCCAAACACAAAGGCAACCCTTTTACTTTTAGGACAGAAATAAAAAGGGGGCCTCACAAGTCTTCTTGTAACAATTGATCTAACACATCTATAAATTATATAACTACTTGAAATATAAAAAAAATGGTAGAATTATATTTTTTTTTCAATCAAACTGATTTCCTACTAAATGAAATACTCAATTACGTACATATTATTGTAATTTGTTTTGCTATTGTAAGTGTTGATTACCATTTTTTCTAACATTTTTAATAACATTGAATATAAGGATAAGTAATCTTCATAATTAAATCCAATGCATGTGAAACAGCTTATTATCTATAAAAAAAGACATACGTGAAATTTTATCTGAAATATGTTAACTATAAGATCATCCGAAGTACAATTATCATTAATCAATATTAAAATATTTTTATTTTGAATTCGAGTCTATCAAACATTTCCAACAATTAACTAAGTAATTATTAAACACAGATACAAACCTAAAAATAGAAATGTTAATAATGTATTGAACATAATAAATTAATAATCGAACTATAATATAGTCTGATTATCTCACATGTCCATGAATCATCAATGAAGTTAGTTGTTATGATATTGATAATGTAGTTTATAATGTGATTACTACCAATACATATATTAATAGTAATTGCATATGAATTTTAAATCTTTGGGAATATCAATACTTAGTTGATTAGGTGAGTAGTTTTATTAATATAAAAATTATTTTAACATGTCACCGCCGCTTAGCACTAAATCACTCAGAAAAACTCATGTTCAATGACAAAGTTTGACGCTCAACGTCCTGGAGCCAAAATGCTCTTACACCTGTAGTAGAACTGGCATTCAATGTCATGTTGGTGTCGTTCAACGTTGCACTACATGACAACTACTCCATTTTATAATGTTTGGTGAACTTCGACCTGACTAGTTGTTCAAATTGGTATCCCTTCCTCAATACAAGGATTCAAAACAATTCTACCACATAGCATAGGGTACCAACTTGTCCAATTTCCCAAATTCCAAATATCTCAATCAACACAAAATCAAACAAGATCATTCAAGCATAAAAATATATCCATATATGTAAAAAACGAGATTGCATCAAAAGATGCACACCAACAAATTCATCGTACAATTCAATTCAAACCTCCAATACAATTAATCATCACCAAGTAGAACAATTAGATTTGATAAACTCACACACCCTAATATTAACTAGCTTCCTTTACCTGTTATTCAACTTAAACAACTTTAGAAACACCAATATACTTCTAACTTCACACGATGCTCTATCTACACATAGAAACATCAAAACAACGATTAGGATCTACCTTTATGATCACTTATTAGCAAAGACTCATATAGAAGATTAAAAAGACACATACAAACGAAAAAAAACCTCACGTGCGACAAAAAAACAGAAAAAGACTAAGATAAATGGTTGAAACTTAATTTAAGTAAACAAGAAAACTGATCGATCCAAAATGAATAATTCGTCCCGAGGATATCTATTACAGAACTTCAATCAAGCGAAGGATAAAAACTTTTACAGAGAAGACAAATAACTCTATAAAAGCAGTTTTTAGGAAGAGTGTATTTTTTAAAATAATGAAACTTATCTATAACAAACATATTTATACTAAAACCTTTTATTATTAAAATAATCCAGTCATTATTTTTAAATCATTATCACTTATAAAATATTACTTTCTAAGATTTTACACCTTGCAACGTAACTTAATATATTCAAATACATGTAGAGCATATTTTATATATATATATATATATATATATATATATATATATATATATATATATATATATTTTTTTTTTTATATATATATATATATATATATATATATATATATATATATATATATATATATATTTCTTTTTGCGAATAAATGTATGTACGAGAGTCTATGATAGATATTTGAACATAACTTCTCAAAAAAATACTTTCAGATTATATCATCTAAAAGTTATTTAACTTTCAAAATGCATAATCTATAAGTTACTTTTTACTTACAAATTATTAATCCGAATATTTTCTTAACGAAGAAAAATGGCTTTCATATTAATATATATATATATATATATATATATATATATATAGATTAAAAGATACGATTTACGAGTGTGCAAAAGTAACACTATTGGCCAACACATATGTAAATTCCTATTGAGCCCATAGAATGAATATGCATGTCACGAATTTTAATTAATAAATATGGCCCACCAATATTTCAAGGTTTCGTTTCGTCATATAAATGCGTTAGGACATTTTATCGGCCAAATTATTTAAGTGATATCATTAATTAAATTTATGGTTAAAAATACATATCTGTTATGAAAATATTAACCATATAAATGTCTATATTATTCTAATACGAGGAAGAAGACAAATGAGAAATATTGATTTTCAGAAGATAGTAACCGATAAATATTATTTAAAGGGTTATGATCTCATGTGAAAGGACATTCATTGTTATTTGTTTTTTTTTTCATCACAAGAAAAAATCAATAGAAAACTCAGAACTCATAGTGTTATATAGTTGAAATACCAAACACTAGTATCATTTATTGTTCCCAATAGTCAATTTCAACGAGGTAGTATATTTCGGCATTCAATTCTTTTAAATATTGGGACTGTTTAATTATATGTAGGATTTATTGTTTTTAATGTTTTTATAAACCAATAATTAATATCAAAGTACTGTTTGTGTAATAAAAATGTAAATTTACATTATATATTATAAATTTTTTGAAACGAAGTTTGTATTTCGAATTGTTTTTTAAATTTGCATTATGAAATAATTCAAAATATAAATTTGTATTATGGATAGAATAATTTCGAATATTTACAAATTGTACAGTTCAAAACTATAATTAAAACAACATAAAAATGATAGACTATTATTTTTATTAATTTCAGCGAAGATATAATAAATTTTAGAAAATACGAGGGTGCATGAAGAATACAAAACGTGTAAAAAGAAATTCCTGAATCAAACACAGCGGTCCAATGTATATGTGCCCACTTACAAATTTTGGTTCAAATTTCAGATAATTCCAATGGCGCCGAAGAGAGCATTCACTTACTTTCACCCACGTCATCGATCCGCGCCCACCATGATCTCAAATCTTAACCGTCCACTACCAACCCATCAACGATCCCAACGCTTCGCTGCAACCCTCACACAAATTGACACACATCACCCAACCCCAACACGACATATAAATACGAACAGAATTTCCCTTCCACCTCAGATTGCACGGCTCATCAGCTACCTCTGGTAATCTTCAATTTTCACTGTTCCAATTCAGTTCTGAAGAATTTGCTGTTATAATCTTGTGTTTGAATTCAGTTATGATAAAATTGCTGTTATAATCTTGTGGTTTGTTTGGTGTAGATTGTTGTTTGCGAATTTTGCGAGTAAGAAGATGTCTGGACGTGGAAAGGGAGGCAAGGGTTTGGGAAAGGGAGGAGCGAAACGGCATCGTAAGGTGTTGCGTGACAACATCCAGGGAATAACGAAGCCTGCCATTCGGCGTTTGGCTCGTAGGGGTGGTGTGAAGCGTATAAGCGGTCTCATCTACGAAGAGACTCGCGGTGTTCTGAAGATCTTTCTTGAGAACGTGATTCGTGACGCGGTTACGTACACCGAGCACGCCAGAAGAAAGACGGTTACGGCAATGGATGTGGTTTATGCTCTTAAGAGACAGGGAAGAACCCTCTATGGATTTGGGGGTTAGGTTTAGGTTTCTTTATTCAGTTTAGAGAAGCTACTAGGCAAGTTCAGTCTGTTAAGAAGTTGTGTTTTAGGAATAGTGCCTACAATGATATGAATTGTGGTGTTGCTCTTGATGTCTACTTTGTAATTTAATCCTTATATCTTGAATATGAAAATGTTATTCTGTTCATCCCTATATATTGCGATTGTGGTGGAAAATGTGTTTATTAGTCTGAAACACGATTTTTATTCAAGAATCGATTAAAGGTATAGTCAAGTTAATTGTGAGAATATAAATTTGTTCAAAATAGTATGTGTCCTTGAAATTATTTAATGTCCATTGGTAAAATTTTATAGTATTCGTTGTCTTTGGATCTTCCTGCACCTTTGGAAATGGTTTGGATTCTATGTTCGATTTGCAGTTATTTCATCGTTTTCAGCAGTTATTAAGAAACAACATTTGCGAAGTACAACGTTATAGCTTGCTCTCATAATGAAAGTCGTCTTTATTTTTGGCATGGCGCGTTTGGAAAAGCAACATTTGTAAATTGTAACTAAGAACTTTAAGGTTATAATTTGGATGGGTGTTAGCCAAACTTTACAAAGAATAACTTGTTGTGGCATGCTGAAGATTGAACAAGAATAACGTTGTACCATTTATCTTGTTAAAAAAAGGAACCTATCCCTCTGCAGTTTGATGTAAGAACTTGGCGATTATGATGTATTTGTATGGGGTAAGGTGGTTACTGAAAATATTCAATATGCATTTATATTTTTCAAGATAATCCAACTCAAACATCACTAATCAGATATTTAACAGGGAAACCTACTGTTGCGTTATGATGAAGCAAGCAAGAGTAATGTTATGCAGAATTTAGAAGACATAATATTGTAAATCACCTCCCTTCAGATTTCACCAGCTGCGAGAACACCCTACTCATAGAAACACCAGAAAGATCATCCAGACTTGAAGCTTCAAACTGTGCAGCGGAAACACTAACTTCGTGGTCGAAATTGTTGACCTGTGGTGACAATTCACCGATCATATTAGTGCTGTTTTCTTCAGGGTCACCTTGAACAACTGCCTCTTGGAGTTGGAGAGCATACTCCAAATTCCACAACACATCACCCATAGAAGGCCTGTCAACACCAAAATCAGCCAAACATTTTTCAGCAGTTTCTCCAAACTTCCTAAGAGAATCCGGTCTGATTTTCCCAGCAAGTGTTGGGTCTATTATCTGCTCCAGTTGCCCTCTTTTCTGCCACTTCATAGTCCATTCTGCCAAGTTCACCATTTCTCTAGGAAGTGTTGGATCTATAACAGGCCTAGCGCAAAGAACCTCAAACAGAACCACCCCAAATGAATACACGTCTGATTTTTCTGTAAGTTGTTGCCTCCTGAAATACTCAGGATCAAGGTACCCAAAACTCCCTTTCACAGCAGTGCTCACATGTGTCTGATCAATTTCAGGCCCTGTCTTTGATAGTCCAAAATCTGCAACCTTGGCCATGAGGTTGTCATCAAGCAGAATATTTGCAGACTTCACATCACGGTGAATAACAGCTTTAGCATATCCTGTGTGAAGGTAATGCAGTCCTCTAGCTGCTCCAATGCAAATCTCAAGTCTCTCCTTCCAACTCAAGCTTGGGAGACCTGAACCATACAAATGACTTTTCAGAGTTCCCTTTTCCATATATTCATATATCAATATCATTTCATTCTTTTCATCACAATATCCGATCAGTGATACCAGATGGCGGTGGCGGAACTGTGACAGCATCTCAATTTCAGTTCGGAATTCCGCTAGCCCCTGCTGTGACCGAGGATTCCCCCTCTTAACTGCAACTTTAGTACCGTCATTTAACTCTCCCTTGTATACTTTTCCAAAGCCACCAATTCCAATAACCCAACTCTCATCAAAATTATTTGTAGCCTCCAGAACTGTCACAAAAGGGAAACGATACCCAAAGTTTGAAGCAGCACTTCCTGTTGTGGCATTAGAGTACTTACTTCCCATGGTGTGGGAAGTTCCATCATTGACTGATAAGGGAATCCATGTCTTTGAATTCCCTTGTTTTTCTTTCTCCAAACGTCTTCTTTTCCTGCATAGTAGAAACAAAACAAGAACCATAACCACTGCAAAAAGTGCCCCAACACTCACACCTACTATCAAGCCAACCTTTTTAGAACCTGAACCAGAAGAACCGGTCTGAGGCGCAGTTGATGAGCTGAAACTGCTAGCAGAATTGTTCATTTTCATTATCTCCAGCCCATTCAAAATAGCATTAGGATAATTATTATTCACAGCAGAAGGGCCAATGCTTACAAGCATTTTGGCGCTGGCAGATGGGGCTGTGACCAAGTCCTTAACAAATGGAGTAGCCAAAACATTACTATTTTCGGAACTCAGATCAAGATCCTTAGCAGCCAACAAGGAGTTAATGAAAACATTGAAGTAAAGCTCATTGAGACTTTTGCTGAGTATGTCACAGAAGTGAAACCGAACCAGGTACTGAAATTGAGGCTCCACATCAAACTGCCAAGTCACATTGAAATTACTTCTGGGATCACCAGCAGAGTTCATCTCTGTTAGAGTACCATACACAGAAGGTGGAGCAGTGTTTGCTGTTGGTCCACCATTAACATATTTCACAGCACCTATGTTTGAAAAATTAGTGGCCAAGTTAGGTTGTATGAGGAATTTTTCATCACTAACCCAAGTTCGTTGAAGCGTGTCATTCCCAGAGGAGACACTTGGACCACCCATGTTAACCCTGAAAACTGTTTCCAGTGCTTTTGTCAACAAGCCAGAGTAGGACCCTGCTGGATATAGCGAGAAACCATTATCAACAATGAGGCCATCAGGAACCGAAACAACTTCAATGGCATTCACGAAAGCAATGGAATTTGCAGAAGGGGAAAAAGTGATCACAAGGGTGTCTGAGTTAACATCTAAAGAGTACTCCTTCATAACCGGGTTTTTCTGCACAGTAAAATCACTCAGAAGATTGTAGTCCTGGGTAGAAACAGCGAAATTTGCTGCACTCAAATCGTACTTCTCATATGCAAATGGAAAGAAATAAAGCCGGATCCAATGTCTCCCCCTTTTTTTGATCGGAAACGTGTACTTTGAAGGTGAAGTGAAAATTCTTGCGGTTGCATAAAGAGGCGAATCAGTGGAGGAAGTTATTGATTTCAAGGAGGTGCTTGCAAGAACATCTTGTTGGGTGGAAATGAAATTCTTGTAGAAACTATCCGCTCTGAAATTGCGGTTATCTATGGAAGTATCGGTCGATGCTCCACAGTCTATAAGGTAATTATCCAGAGGAACAAAGTTGGCAGAAAAACATAGCAAGGGCAAGATTGTTAAACCACAGAAAAATAACCAAATTTCTCTGCAATCCCACATGTCTCCACCAACACAACACTAACACTATCTTTCCCTTTCCCCTCAAATTCTCTCTTTTCAACCTACCGATTTTATCAAATGAAGAACACTGGCACATGCAAGAAAAGAAAACAAAGCAATGAATGAATTTCTGCCACTCTATCACAACAGGGGTTAAAAACGAGAAAAAAAAAAAACAGCAAAAAACAAAGACCTACTATTATCGTTCGTACCTTCAAACACAACACAGCTCCACCAGAACCACAGAGCAGAAGACGAATCTGAATACCCTTTTGTGGTACCGAAGGACATTCAATGCAGGAGGTGGAAGAAAAAGATCAAAAGCATGTTCAACACGCATCTAGCTCTGGTATAAACTGATGACAACGTTCGTAATTAATATATATAGTCCTAGATTCTTTTGATCACCACCTTTATTTATTTAAACAAAAAAGAAATCCAGAGAGAGAGAGAAAACTGAAAAAGGGTCAAAAGGGTTTGAACAAAAATATTGGAATTCAAAATCTGCTCAAGCTTCAGGTTGCCAAATCCCATGTCTATGGTGGAATAAAAAATATTACAATAAAAAGAAGAGTTAATGACAGTGTGATGTAATGATATTTGAAAGAAGAGTAACAGAGAAGATTAGATGAATGTTTATGGCATTGTGAATGTCATTACCATTAGCATATACTTGTGGGCTCGCTTTTGCTGGCAGTGACCATCAATGAACCGAAAAAAGTTGGTAAAGTAAAGTGTCCCTTTATATAATACCATATCAGTAATCTTACACTAACTCTCTCTCAATTAATTTATTCACCTATTCCAATCTCACACTCAACTTATCATTAACTACGAAAACTAACAAAAATAAGTGCAATAAATAATGACATTTTAATGATTAAATTTTGATAATTTTTCTTTACATTTTAAAATTATATTTTTTAATTAATTTTAAAATATACAAGTAAGAAAATAAAAAATTATTTAAAAAAATTTCAATCTGACCCAACTCTGTGTGACTGTTTTCAAGATATTATTCACTTTAAAATAGTAAATCTTCTTCATAGTTTTTGTATTTCAAGAATAAAGAGATATAAATATTTAAATTACAATTGACTTCGATTCTGAATAACGTGAAATTAGTTAAATAATATAATTGATTGAATATACTAAAATAATTAATTTCAATTGTAAAAGAAATTGTTAAAATTTAACTGTTAAAAACTTATTTTCCTATAATAATACCATAATGTATTAGTGTAATTTTAAAGTAACGTCATTAAGTTTAGTACAAAAATAAAAAAGTATTTACTTAAGGAACGTACAAAAAGAAGAATTGTATTTAACTCCGGACATTGAAAACTGCAAATCTCAGACACGACAAATTGATAAGGAAAAATGTTTAATGAAGGCAAGAAAATGAAAAGTCTCGTCAAAATATCGTCAAATTGAAGTCTCCGTAATCAACATTAAGAAATAATTTTCTTAAATCTTTAAACAAAATGGGTTTCGGTATAAGAAAATAAATTATTTTTCTAAAATTACAATATATTGTCTTATCAATTTTTTTATCCGAATTTGTTTTGTTTTTAAATATATTAACTATGCGTGTAACTTATTTGTATGTCATTTGTTGCTATAATAAAATATAAATGTAATTAAAAAAAGTATCAAAAGTATTAATAGTACTACTGTAGATAATATTTGTCCATTAAAATTTAAAAAAAAAATAGAACGAAGAAATACGCTTTCTGATACAGTTTTTGCCAAAGTAAAACAGCATTCATGGGAACAAATAATGTCCAAAAAACTAATATTTATGTATTAATAATACTAATTAATAATGTTTTGCTTTACATTTAATTTTAAATTAGCGAGATACTTTAATCATAAATATTTAAATATTATCAACGTATAGTGGTTTTAAAATTTATTGAACTGAAGGTGGTACATACATTAATATATAAGTATTTTTTATATTATAATATAATCATAAATTGGCATGTCTAATGAGGCTGTCAAATTTTATAAATTAAACATATCATGATTTTGTTTTTATTAGAGTGATTTTTCCTATTACATTTCACTGAGTGTAAGGTTAGTTTTCTGCCCTAAAGATTTAAGGGTTGCCTTTAAGTTATTGGGTCTAAGGGCTGGCTCAAAGAATAAAACCACTTCAAAGTCAGTCCTAATTCACTCATCCTACACTTTCAGAGTCTACCCATTGGTGTTTAGAGCCGCAACTGTCTTTTCCGCTAGGGTTCAGTCTTAGAACTTCGTCGCACTTGTTCAAGCCAGTTTCGTTCCACGTAAGTCGCATTCCATCCCCTATATCTCTTGTTTAGCACACTTGCTTTGAGTTCCCACTAGGGTCGTACTGAGTAGCTTCGTGTCTTTCTGTCCTTGTGTTTCCAGCTCGTTAAACCGCTCTAGGAGCTGCTGCATTTCTCTGTTTACACCCAAGAACCCAAATGTTGGCCCTTTTCTAGGTAAGGGAAGCTAGAACCTCTTTGTATGGTGTGATTTGACTTGTATCATTGTAGTTCATTGATTCATTGAGTTTGTGTGCTACCATGAGTGACTGGACTGGCTGGAATATCTGTTTGGTATGTGTGTATGCGTTGTGCAGGTGCGAACAGTGGCGAACACTGATTATTTCCCCCAAGCGAGCTGGCCTCGCCTAGGCGAGATGAGCAGATGCTCGCCCAAGGTTTTCTAAGCGAGTCGTCGCTCAGGCGACCAAACCCTCGTTTTGAGCGAGCGAACGTCTCGCTTAGGCGGAGAGGGTCTCGCCTAAGCGAGATTACGTAGGGGCTATTATCCTCTTTGTCGAGCTCTTGCCTAGGCGGAGGGGAGCTTGCCTGAGCGAGAGTCATTCTCGCTTGAGCGAGACCCTCTAGCCTGAGCGAGGAGCTGGGCGAGGATGCGTTTCGAGATGTTGTTTCCTTTGTGATTGGATGTTTAAATTGTGCTTATATGGGTGATTGTATGATGGCTTAATGAGAATGAGTATGCATGATTGGGAGGGGATTATATGTGGGGGATTGTGAGCTTGGCATGATTTCTATATGAGCTGTACATGAGAAGTTGGATACATATATATGTGTGTGTGGTCACAAATTTGGCATGAGCAATAATGGACCTTGATGGTTGGTAAACCAATGGCATGGTATTGGTATGAGAGGAAGTGTTTTACTCATGATTGGTAATGACAAGTTGGTGTTGATTTAACCGTGAGAAACGAGGATTGGTTACGGATGTTGATATGAAATTTGATGTGTAATGTACGTGATAATTCTTGGTTGTTTATATATGTTGGTCTGTGTCAGTGCGTAATTCCTTGGAGTCTCTAGGTGAGACTTTCAGGGTCGCACTTCAGTGGTCGGGACGTAATTTCATGGCCCTTATTAGTGGATGTCCATGGTGGTGCCCCATCTATACGATCTGGTAAGGATTCAAGGTAAGGTTGCATCTTGACACTCTAAGGAGTCAGTTAGTCTCACTTAGAGCGGACTGACTCCTGTGGTGAGAGTAGCAGGAGGCCTGAAATTCATTAAGGGCTAACCTTGTGTGTAAGGGAAATTGATTCATTATAACACTTTAACACTTAGCTCGAGGGTGAACAGAGGTATCCACCACAAGTGCAAGCATCCGCTGAATCCGACCAGGCTATATGTATCTGAATGAGTCGAGTCAGGGTCTAGTGTATTGTTTGAGAAGTCAGAACATGTTTGGATGATATATGAAATGCTTGGATTGTGTGATGATATGTATCTACTTGATGAACTGTTTTACTCTAGCTTACCATGTTTGTTGTATAGTTGTCTTGTATGTGGCTCTTCTTCTTGCGATGATCATCAATTTAATTGATAGGAGCAGATGGGCGAGGTTCTCGCGGTCAACAAGACAATGACGATTTCGCTGCTTAGCCATTTGGGCTGGACTTTATTTTCTTTATGGGTTTTCTTTAGGGCTATGACCCATGTATTGCTTTATGCCTTACTACTCTACTCTCAGCTGTTAGACTTTTATCTGGTTCCCCGTTGGCATCGTGGTGTGCCCAGTTTGTAGGGGTTGTGTTAAGGACCCCAGGACTACGCTATAGTACTATCTTTGCGTGACATTTCTTTTAATTTTCGCATAATAATTAAATGGGACGTTACATTTACGGTATCAGAGCGGTCATTCCTTAGGTTTGTGAACTTCGATGTTCGCTTAGCTTTCTCTGTATCTTTTTAGCGTTCTTAGTTAAATTTAACAAAATTTGATTATAAGAACTAATTTCGCACAATTATAAAGTTAGGAGACTAAATTAAACTAAAATTTTAAAGAATAACTAATTCTAATTTTTACTAAGAAAAGAAATATTTAACCCTTTAAATTTTATAACACTGTATCATATTTGAATAGAAACTTGGTAGAAAATTGAGTTTTTAAACTTATGACCTAACTAAATAATTATTTATGATGTAGAGGTGTTATTATTCATGAGAAGCATGTTGGAAGGTGGACAAGGTCACGTGGAATCAGTTACTGATTCAAGAAAAATGTTTGAAAGTGTGAAAAAAGTGAAATTCACTACCCAACAAAAATGAAAGATTGCAGAATTGACAAAGCAAGAAAGAGATTGAGACCGAAAGTGACTAGAAGACGAAATAAGTGTGTCGTGACACATCCACTTCTCACTATCATTCATATAACAATTAATTAATCCTTATCACTTTTAATAGTTTTTAACAGCTATAATGGATTCAAATAATATTTAATTAATTATTTTTGTATTTTGTATTTTTTATATTTCAAATACAATTTTTTCTGTTTTTTATTTTTATTTTTTTCCTTACAGTTGTGTCTTTTTAAACATAACATGAATGAATTATCATGTACAATGTAGGATAGTTTTCCTTACAATATTTTTATGATAATCTTTTATTAAGAAAAGCATGAATCATCGTAATAAAGTTATTGTTACAAAATTACACTATATAATTACCGATGAGTTTTGGGTGAGATAACTGAACTTTAAATTCACATTTTAATAAAATATAAAAATTTATTATGTCATCGACTATTATGTCTTTGTCGAATTGTCTATGAATATTTAGTTTTATGTATAATGTAATATTCCATTTAATACTAAATAAAGAAATTTACATTTTATAGTATAAAACATGACAATTCCACGTAAGCTTTACATAGATATTTATACAGTCATCCAAAATGGACTTACTATACAAACATGAAAGGAACTAAAGAAGTTTAACCACGAAGGGTTACTATCAAAACTTTATACATAAATTAAATCGACTATACTAAGCCTCAAGCTGGAGGCCCATGCTCACGACTAGACACATTAGCACCTGCACCATTCCCTGCTCACACCATAATGGTGGTCATAGCAAAGGAAAAAACCACAAGATAAACAAGGAGCCAAGCAGGGTAAGTTAACTGAATAAAAGATTAAAAATATATATTACAATGATAATTTATAAACATACAAATCACCAATTTAAATTGCATAACACACCATATGGCATATAAACTCAACTCATCTAGACTCAATATTACTTGAATACGTGTTGTAGAGTCAAACTAGTGAAGCCATGCACCTGTGGTGATATAACTTGCTCTCCCCGAGCTACCACACACAGGGTTAATCCGTTTAAATCTTAAGAAAAATGAAGTCATTCTTATGACAGGACCTCCTACTATTTTCACCATCTAACCATTTTCCTCTATATGAATATTAATAGCTAATAAAATTCAAGATAGCTTCACAAAATGAAACAATATTGACTGTCAAGGCACGCCCTAAAGAACACATCACCCAAGGGATTCCTCCTTAGGAATTTCCCAAAATCATCAAATCATTCGTACGTAGACCTACGTAGACCTTAAATTCATAAGTAGATACTACCCATATAGATCATTTCATAACTAATGCCAAAACTCAGGAAAAAGATAGTTAAACAATGCAATTCAATTGAAAACAAAACAATTAGCCATGAGCGCCATTTGCCTTGTAAAGATGGACGCTTAGCATCACCAAGCAGCGCTAAACGCCTCGTAAAAATGGGTGTTGAGCGTCAGAATCCAGCGCCTAGCGTCAGAGAAAATAAAATAGTTCTAGACCTGCAGAGATGCCCAACGCTTAGTGTCACCTGGCCAATGCTTAGTGTCATTCGTCTCGCAAAAATGAGCGCTCAACGCCGTCCCGTGAGGCTTAGCGTCACACCAGTTATCAACACACTGGTTTTCCACAATTAGGTAATTTTAGACTTGTTTCATGGCTCAAATTTGGTATTCCTTACTTGGGTATTATTTTAATATGCCTTTAAATCATAGAGGTAGTACCAATTTGATTAGTGACTCAGGTCTTACAAAATTGCCCAAATCATCAATCACATACACATCAAACACTCATCCCACTTTTAATAGAAAATCAACCAATTTAAGTCATACCAAAAAATCATAGTATTATCAATTCTAAGAAAACATCACTCATCATGGATTATTAAATTTAACGAGTTTCAAGTTAGCTTCCCTTACCTAATGAAATCGGCTCAAATTGCTCTATTACGCCAAAACCCGTCATTAGTTTTAAAGGACTCTATCTACACGCACAATTATCAGAAAAAACGATCAGACCATATTCCTATGATCACTGATCATCAAGGATTCATGAGGAAAACTAAAGAAACTCATAACTCATGTGATCTGAAAAGGGAGACGCATACGAGATTGAAAACCTAATTAGAGAAAATGGCTGAAATTCAACTTACTCAATTAGAGAAAAAATGATTGGTTGATCTTGAAGATTTCACCACGAGGATCACAAGTGGTCTCCGATTTTTACAAAGAGGATCACAAAATTAGAAATTGTAAAAAGAAGAGTGAGAGTTCTAGAAAATAGGTTTTTTGAGAGATAAAAGTTTTTTAAATAATGAAACTTGTTTATTAAAATTTTATTTATACTTTACGTATTTTATTATTTAAATATTGAGTTTCATTAATTTAAACACGAGAGATGATACATTGACAAAGTTTTTTTGACAAACTTTTTGACAAATAACTATTTTTGATAAAAAAACCCTAAAATTTTATTATTTTGTTATCTTAACTTCCATTAAAAAATAAAAAACTTACTTTATTTGGTAAGTTTCTCAACTTTGTCAATCAAATCTTTGTCAAAAAATTATTTTCCTTTAAACACAATTTATCCCTAAAATATAATTTTCTAAGCTGTTACTTATGATAGATACGTATACAATAGAGCAGATAATTTGAATTGATAATCTTTCAAATTGATATTTATATTAATTTGGAAGTAATCACACTTAATTATTTTGAATAAAACGATGACTCGATCTATGACATCAACAAAAAAATTAAAAAATCACGTTGAATAAATTCAAAAGACTTCGTAACCTTATTGGAATAACCTCTTATAGAAGGATAACAGTGATAAAAGGTTTGTGCTAAAGAGTTTATGTGGTTTAAATTGTTATAATAATCTTCCATGTTTCATGGTTATTTATTATGCTATTTCATCACTTTTTTTAACCATGTTAAAAAAAATACACTAATTATTTTTAATGAAATTAGGATTAAACTAACAAATTTAAAAACCGCAAAGTTACACTAAAAAATGTATTTGTCCATTTTTATTAATAATAATATAAAATTCTAAATATAGTTCAAATTACGAGACACATATAGTTGAAATTATGAGACTTAATTAATTTATATTACGAGATTCGATTTAAAGTAAATGACGAAAACAAATTATGAATAAGTTTAAAACCAAATCATTTTTCTTTTCTTTTCACCTAATTTTCTTCTCTAAATATATAAATTCTCCTAACTTTTTTAAATCAATAGTTGATCAATTATTTGTTTCAACAACAATTTATACCGTCAGAATAACAAAAATAGGTCCGAAGCAAAACGATTTATGATTTATTTTAGAACAGACTCTAAAAAAATAACACACACACACACACATATATATATATA
>Ga0214542_1005118_pt1 | contig 25318 bp, 8 predicted proteins | sample CNSS1metaG_FD_160096 | JGI IMG/M metagenome (GOLD analysis project Ga0214542, IMG submission 160096) | Root nodule microbial communities from cowpea collected in UCLA plant growth center, Los Angeles, California, USA - CNSS1 | ecosystem: Host-associated > Plants > Roots > Nodule | place: USA...
TTTTTTTTTTTTTATATAATATATATATATATATATATATATATATATATATATATATATATATATATATATATATATATATATATATATATGCATGTGATGTGATGTGATTTCTAGAATTTCAAGGGAGATTCTGTGTGGTGATATGTTAGTGTATGCATTGGCATAAGGATTCAATATGGTGGTATCATTTCTCTAATAATTACTTAGACTCAAGTAAAGTAGAGTAGTTTATGTCATGAGGCTAAACTTGTGAGTGGTTGGGTGATAACCCCTTGAGGCTAAACTCTACAGAGTTTGGGAACCACTATAGGTGCACACCACCAATGAGTTAGATGCCAAGTGCATGTATCTGAATATTTGAGTTTAGTATCAATTACTTTTGTGATTATAGATCAAAGATATGTTTTATACCACGTTTGTAAGTATTTGACATGATATATATATATATATATATATATATATATATATATATATATATATATATACACACACACACACACGTATGATTATCTCTTTTAAACATTAGTTTACCCTTCTTTTGTGTTGTTGTCTTGTGTTGCTTGTCTTTCTTTTGTGATGATCACCTACTCAGTGGGAGTAGATGTGTTGCAATTTCTAAGGCACCTATGGAGGAAGAGGGGGCATATTTTAGGTTGATGGAAGGTTTCACTAGGAGCTTTAGTAGTGGTTAGTTTATTTATATAGCTTTTTAGTTTTAGTTTAAGTGTATAAATGATATATTTTTATAATCTTATATTTTGTAAGACTGTATTAATATATTTTTGTACATTGGATTATCTGTTTTGAACACTATGATGAAACACCCTATTTTATTAGTTTTAAAATGCTAAAGTTCAGAGGTTACAACAACTATTTTTTTAAAATTAAAAGTTAAATTAAAATAATTAAAAAATTGTAATATTATTATAACTTAAATTATTATCATTTATAAATAATTATTAATGTTCTTGTATGGAATCGAGTTGTCTCAAAAGTCTTCAATCCTTCGTCGTCTCTTCTTCACAAAGCTCGCCCCTAAACTGCTACTTAGCGATGCTCCTAGAGGGTGGGTACCTGCAAGCACTCCGACACTCAAGTTAGTAATACTTCCAGTTTAGGAGTGAGTAAAATATGAATGCAAAGATAGGTCTCTTACCTCTTACCTTGGACACTAAACCCTTTTTTATATTACCTAATTCTAATCATAATTTCATTACCTTTGTAATCATTTTTATTCTCTTCGTAACTACTAATAAAACCCATGAATGCCCTATCGTAACTGTAATTGTCATTACATTCCCTTATGTTGCCCATATTCTCAAATGCACTTTTATAGTCCTATATCCCATTTACCATTTACGATGTACACTTGTATGCCTAAGTCCATATGTACTAGGATGTACGTTTGTATCTCTGAGCCCATGTGTACTGGGATGTACATTTGTATATTTGAACCCATATGTATTGGGATATACATCTGTATATCTAAGCCCATATGTATTGGGATGTACATTTGTACGTATGAGTTCATATGTAGGAGGACGTATGTATGTATGTATGTTTGAACCCATATGTACTAGGATATACATCTATATGTGACATATCCCTACATTGAGTCTAGATACAATTGTCTTTAATTGGGGCGAGATGTACTCGGTTTCAATGGGCCGAGATGTCTACGACCTCCCCATACATCAATATGGGTTAAGATGTTCCCAACCTCCCCACTAGCTGAAATGTTCTCGACCTCCCTATACAATTAATTATAATAAAATAATTTAATATTAAATATAATAATTATTTTAATTTATCTTATGAAAAATAATAATTAATTAATTAAAAATTAAAAAATGTATATATAAAAAAATATTTATACAGATTAAATATATTTTTAGTATTTATATACCTAAATAAATTTTAAAAAATTAACGGGACAAATCAAAATTTTCAATTCAATTCATTTTAATTTTAAGTGGACCAATCACAAATTAAACCGATTCAAGTCAAATTAATCTTTTTATAATATTGTTACATTCATACCAATTATCAAATTCAAATTACTTTCGTATTGATGTTTATTAGTATGTTTTTTATCTAATTAACAAGAATCCATTAATAAATAATTTTAATTTTAGTCTCGTTTAGAAAAACACACACACTATTTTAGATGTTTATTTGCTTAATTGAAAACAATTAAACATATACTTAACCAATTTTGCATGTTTGTTGGATTGAAAATTAATATCTAAAATATTGTTTACTAATGTTGTATTAATGGAAAATCAAATATTGTAATATATGAAATTAAGGTGGTGTATATATAATTATTATTAAAGGAAGAAGATGACATTTTTGTAAATTAAAAGACCAATAATCATCAATTTTTGTATTTTAATTTACATATAATTTACTGCATTCCATTGATTTTAATATAATGAAAATAATTCCAAAAATTCAATAACCAATTAAAATTGAAAAGTTTCTTACCGATTTAACTTTTTTTAGAACCAAGAGGTTTGGTTTGGTTTGAGGTTTAACACTTTAGATGGGATCCAAACTAAACTGAAATAAACTATTATATTACATATTATTTGTGTAAGAGAAATACCTAATATGTCTAACTTAGTTTATGTGACATGGAATAACAAAGTATATTTAACATATAGCATGTAAATTAGGTGGATGAAGAGTTGTTCTCGTCATGTAAAGGTCGTATATTAGTATTGGGGAAGAAACGTACTAAAACAAAATAAAATATCAATTGAAGCAAACTCTAGAGACCGAAACAGTAATTTTGACTGAGGATTTATTTTTATTTTTTGGGTTTTAAAATTCTTTTTTGTAATAGTATACAGTTATGTGGAAAGGGTTTGTCAAAGGCTTATAAGAAATACATATTAAGGGCTATATAATAGATATACCATTTTGAAAATATAATGATTGCTAATAATTTAAGTGTAAGTCTAAATTTTATATTAAAAAGAAATAATAAAATTAAATATCACATAAGAAAAAAAATTAATAAATTTAATACTTTTAGGTTTTCTAGTTAAAAATGGTGTCAATTTTTACATATTTAGATTGTTGTGACAACAATAACAACACAACATAATAACATCACAATAATAACAATATAAGAAAAAATATACTATAGGGAAGCGACTCACCTTTGAGTCCATGTAATAATGTGTTGAGGAGAGATTAAGGAATCATTGTTGATTAACAACCGTAGTTAAAAGATATAAAAGATGAGTCTATGGGCTTAACTGTAAGGTCCATTAAAATCTGCTTTCTCTTTTCTGCCCTAATGTCTAAGGGCTGGCCTTAATCTGTTGGGCCTAAAGGCTGGCCCACAGGGTGCAGAGGCCCTAAAGCTGTTAGGGTTTCCCTTTCAGTCTCATTTTGCAATCTGAACCTAAACACTGCCTCCCTTTCCATTCTAGAGCTCTGCTAGGGTTAGCTGTCAACCCCCAAGGGAACTCTGACCAGAACTCCACTTCACGTAAGTCTGTTCTAACTCATACCTTAGTTCCATTTAGCTCCTTCTTCGTGGTTCCAACTAAGGTCAATCAGGGTGAACTCGTTTTAATCTAGTTACACTGTTTTTCAGCTCATTAATCCACTCTAGACGCCGTTGCGTTCGCTGTTGGTGCCTAGGGATCCAACTACTAGCTTGTTTTCCAAGTAAGGGAAGCTAGAACCCTCTTGCTTGTTTGGTACAAGTATGTTATTCGATGTTGGTTGTGATTGTTTGAGTTTGCCTGTTGTTATGGGTGTGTGATATGGTGGGTATGTTGTTTGGGGTACGCTCACGAGTCTGCTGCAGGTTAAGACAGTGGTTGGCACTGATAAACTCGCCCAGGCGACTTGGTCTCGCCTAGGCGAGGTTAACAGGGGCTCGCCTAAGCTAATTTTCCACGAATGGTCGCCCAGACGACCCGCTGTTCTTTTGAGCGAGCGAGTGTCTTGCTTAGGCGGAGAGGGTCTCGCCTGAGCGAGATCGCGCAGGGGCTACTGTTCTCTTTGTCGAGCTCTCGCCTAGGCGGAGAGGAGCTCGCCTGAGCGAGAGTCATTCTCGCTTGAGCGAGACCCTCCAGCCTGAGCGAGGAGCTGGGCAAGGATACGTCCCGAGATGTTGTTTCCTCTATGCTTGGATGTTTAAAATTGTGCTATATGGGTTATTGTATGATGGCTTAATGAGAATGAGTATGCATGTTTGGGAAGGGATTATATGTGGGGGATTGTAAGCTTGGCATGATTTTTATATGAGTTGTACATGAGAAGTTGGATACATATGTATGTGCGTGTGGTCATGAACTTGGCATGAGCTACAATGGATCTTGATGGTTGGTAGACCAGCGGTGTGGTTTTGGTATGAGGAGAAACGCATTACTCATGGTTGGGAATAACGAGTTGGTATTGATTCAATGTATGAGAAACGAGGATTGGTTATGGATGTTGGTATGATATTTCATGTGTAATGTATGTGAAAATTCTTGGCTGTTATATATGTTGGTCCGTGTTAGTGCGTAATTCCTTGGAGTCTCTAGGTGAGACTTTTAGGGTCGCGCTTCAGTGGTCGGGACGTAATTCCATGGCCCCTATTAGTGGGTGTCCATGGTGGTGCCCCATCTGTATAACTAGGTAAGGATTCAAGGTAAGGTTGCATCCTGACACTTTGAGGAGTCAATTAGTCTCACCTAGAGCGGACTGACTCCTGTTGTGAGAGTAGCAGGAGGCCTGAAATTCATTAAGGGCTAACCTTGTGGTGAGGGAAATTTGATCCATCGTAACACTTGTAACACATAGCTCGGGGGTGAACAGAGGTATCCACTACAAGTGCGGTCATTCGCTGAATCCGACCAAGTTATACGTATCTGGATGAGTCGAGTCGAGTCGTAGTGTATTGATTGAAAAGTCATAATATGCTTGGTTGTCATATGGACATTGGATGGTGAAAGTATATTTGACTGTATGATGAAAATGTTGTTGGCTCTAGCTTACCCTGTTTGTTGTATGGTTGTCTTGTATGTGGCTCTTCTTTCTTGCGATGATCATCAATTTGATTGATGGGAGTAGATGGGCGAGGTTCTCGTGGTCAGCAAGGAAATGGCGATTCCGCTGCTTAGCCATCTGGGCTGGATTTTATTTTCTCTATGGTTTTCGTTAGGACTACAACCCATGTATTGTTTTACGCTTTGCTACTCTATTCTCTTTTGTTAGACTTGTATTTGATTTTCCTGTGGCACCATGGTAAGTGTAAGGAGTGAGTTTAAACTCCAGGACTGCGCTACGTTATTATTCCAGTGTGACGCTTCTTTAATTACGTTATTAATTAAATGGGGTGTTACATTAACAATGTTGATTAACGACGATTGTGTTTAAAATTACTTAAAAGATCTTTTAATCAACAAGTTGATTCACAACAAATTATTTAATTTAGACAACAACTATAAACTAATTTGTCAATTTACATACAATTTTATTTCATAAATAATTTGTAAATAACATGATTTTACCTATGAATTTGTTGTTTTACATATAAATTTTTACTTTTGATAATCATCAATTTTCTTGTAGTATTTTTTTTTTCTTGCCAAAAAGTGTTAAATAGAAATATTACTTTAATTTGTTAAATAGGCAAATTTATTAGGAGTTGTTGCTCAAAATCTCAAAAATTTCCTACACGTAATTTATATGCTAATGATATCATGATATTTTTGTTAAGAGGAACTTATCTAATACCATGAAAGTGCTTAAGTATGGAAATGAATATCGAGAAATGGTTAACTATGTCAAATTAACTTTTTATGTCAATAGTGATTTTTCAGGACAAAGGATAAGCAAAATAAGAAATTTCATTGGTTTTCTGTGTAGGTAATAATTTTCTATCGTGGTGTTCTTACGATTAAGGTTGAGCTTTTTTTGGAAGAATGATTTAAGAGAAAGAAAGAGGAAGAAATGAAAAAAGATTAAAATATGAAGTCGATGTTGTTTCTTTTAAAGAATTAGAAGATGATTGTTTAGTAGATTAGAGAGAGATATTTGTAAAAGTTTGTGACTAAGTAGACTGATGTGACATATTTAAATAATTTTTAATATATAAAAAACTAGATTACCAAAATGTCTTAATGTGACATATTTTTCATTTTTAATTGTTTACATATTTTATTATTAAAATGTATTTATTTAAATAAATAAACATGTACGTTTTTTATTTTAATTTACTTATGAAATTATTAAGAAAATTTTATTATATAATTTTAATAATCTATAAAATATATAATTTTAAATTAAACTTTATATTATTAAAATTATAAAATAGTATTTTTTTTATTTAATTTTAATAAGAAATTAAAACTAAAAATACATATATTTATTTGTTAATAAAATAAAATTCGTAAATTTTAAAAACAAAATTATCTAAAAATTTCAAAATAAAAAGATAATATTTACACATAAAATAAAAAAAAAACATAACAAATTTTAAAGATCAGAAGAAATTAAAAACTTTACTTTTAACTCTTTAATTAAATAATTAAAAAATATTTAAAAAAAATATTTAGACAAAGATATATGATGATACAAAATTTTAAGTAAACATAATTTTTTTGAAAAAGCGTATTAAAAAATAGTTAAAGATAATAATCTTGAAGAAGGAACAAGGAAGTAACTTACCATATTATGTGAACACGTGAAGAATAAATAAATAATAAAAGGATAGTTCGAGAAAAATAAAATAAGAAAAGGATAAAAGAGTCATTTGTGATCTTTCACCCTTTACTCTCACCTATTCCAGTGGGATTGTATTTATCACAAATCTCTCTAATTTGCACTCTCTCACTTTTCATCACCTCAAAAAAGAACAAGTCACTCATCCTCTAATCCTTGTTATGCGAAAATGATCTTTGCTTTCTCACATAGAGATAGTTCTTCTGATATAAGATCATGTCCAAAGTATATCGTATTATAGTTTCCAAATTTATCGATGTTCTAAATGGTTGCTTAAGATTATGGAATATTGGTTAAAAAACTTCATTTAAACAAGTGTCATCACTAATGTTAAGAAAAACTTGAGATAAACTCATTACATTATCAAAAGGATGCTCCGAGACTGAAATCAATAACATGAATAAATGCAGCTTACATGTTTAAGGTTTGTTGGAGTAAGTCATAAAAATCCTTGCTGCTAGAGTTTTTGGTAAAATAGTTCTATGGTGGTTTGGCAGCATAGTAATGCCAATATGAAAAGTGATTAATAATTATTAATCAGATAATTTAGGAGAATCCAACAAAGATCACACGGTCGTATCATATGCCACTTCACACTTATCCATCCACCTCACCCTGCCTTTGTAGCCGCACGTTTCAAACACAAACGCAAAACACCAATTAACATCATTTCCATAAACACAACAGAACACACTTCCAATAAGCAAACCAAATCAAACACAAAAACCAAACCTTCTTCTTTATTCATGAATCCATGATTTCCAGCCAAATTCACGTGTTTCGCTCTGCATTTCGCGTTCTCAGATATCCATTCACAAACTCACCAAACGCGCGTCCTTTGCTTTTGCTCCATCCCAACACAAACGCTTCCTTCTGCCCCTCACCAACCACCCTTTGTTCTTCACTCACTGACGACTCCTTTTCCACTCCAAAACCAAACCAGGCACATTATCTTTTTGTTTTCTTTCCTTAAAAAACATAATCAAAACCATAAGTTGCCTTTTATTTTTAATTATAGTTGGATAATAATATGTTATTATTCTGTTGCAGTTGGGCTACAATCCTTCAGAGGAACTGTTCGAGCTGGAGGAGGAGCTCAAACCAAGGTCTCAGCTTTTTACTTTTATTTTATTTATATATTGAAGTATTTTTGCTCTTGCATTGTCAGAAATAAAATAAAAGTTTATTACATAACTTGATCGTTAACTTTTTGGGAATTTTTAATTTGGTTTGTAGTGTTGATTGTTGTGATTAGAGCATTGATCTTATACAAATAAGAACCTGTGACAGTTTTACTAAATCCAGGGAACCCAGTTATGGAGAACAGTGAAGATAAAAGACCTAATTATAATTCTATTTTAGCCTCTTCGAAAAATATTTTATGAGAGTAAAAGCAAATGCAACACAAAAAAATAAAAAGGCAAATATTTAGAGGCACACACAAACTCACACATTCAATATTTTATGAGAAGCTTTGGTGAGTGACTTTGAGCATTATTTTCCTTTCATTTCAGCAAGGGCAAGTCTCATGCACCAGAACCAAGGTCCTGGTTTGGTCCAAATGGACAGTATATCAGGGAGCTACCTTGTCCGAGTTGCCGAGCAAGGGGTTATACACCTTGTACAGAGTGTGGAATAGAAAGATCAAGACCAGACTGTCCAAAATGTTATGGAAAGGTAGTTTCTTTTAGAATTATTGTTGGTTTCTGAGTAAAATACAACTTAAACGTGGTTTTAGGCTAGTTTAATGGCTTCGATCATCCATATTGATTCTGAAAGGTTAGGATCATCAAGTTTACATATCGTATTTCCATGAAACAACTTGAACTCATGTCATTTCTGATTTTGAAAGAGAAATTCTTAAGTTGAAATTCACACATTAGCTTTTATTTCTCTTCTGTGTACTCACAATGGAAAAATTTAGACTTACCTCAGGTCATATATGTCTGATGTTGCTGGGTTGATTTTATTAACACTTCAACATACCTTATGATGCCAGACAATTATTAAACACAAATGTTACTAGTTTAATTTGCATCCTATGTGTTTATGACTTTATATATATTGTTATTTAAAATTTCTTGCTTGATATTTTCCTAATATTCATAGAAGTTGTGAAACACTATGATATTGAACATCATATCCGTGCAATGTGCACAATGGCTACTTTGTTTACTTTTTTTCCCATTCGTTCTTCTTGTACTCAGGGTATATTGACTTGCCACCAATGCTCTGGAGATCGTGTTATATGGGAGGAATCAATTGATGAAAAACCATGGGAGAGGGCCCATTCTATGTAATTATTGAGAAATAAATTTGTCTTTCTTTACTAATCTCATATTTTGTTAACTCTGACAATGTTGATATGACATTTTACGTGGTCATGTGCAAATTAATATAAATAGATTCTTTAACACTTAACACTAGCATGGACACGAAGAAAGGAGCTTTTTGTGTACCAATGACTAGTTTTATCAAACACGTACTAGACCCTTGTTTGATGTGGCATGCATTTTGCATCCTAATGATACCATGAATTTTTTAGTCACAATATCCTTCTCCATGTCATTGTCCATGCTTAGCTTTAGTTCTCCACCCTCCTCCAAATCATATTGTATGAAATAATGGTTCACAGAATACCAAATGGTTAGTTATTTGTAATATTTGTATTCAATCTAACAAAAGAAATCAATTATTAGTCCTAATAAGTCGAGCATGAGTATAATCTGCTTATCTGGATGTTTCTACATTATTTATTATTATGATTTGCTTTCTTTTTTTCCCAGTGTGATGCTCTTTTTTTTTTCTTAATTTTTCATTTTTAATCTTTTGATCTTCCTTCTCGTAAATAGGAGATTATATCAAAATAGTGTAATCTGGCATTGCTACTCTCCTTCCCTGCACTAGTTCAGAAGGAATTGGGTTCAGCTTATATGTTTGGATCATACTATATCAGTTTTAGTTGTGGTACTCAGACTAATTTGTGGCTTTTATTTATCACTTTTTTTTTTGTTCCACCTGAGTAGGAAGCTTCTGGTTTTTATTTACGTTGCTTTTATTCTTGTCATTGTTTATAATTGACTCAACATCAAATCTATGTGAAATTCTAAGCAATACGATTTCATGAGATTTCTATATGATGGTATATTTTGTAACATACTTGACAAACATAAAAGTTTAATTTGCTGTCTGTTTATTTGCATCTAAATCTTTGAATTATGTAAATTTTCTTGATCATACATAAATGTTTCTTTATGGGTTTTACTTTTTCAGTTCCCCACTTAAAGTTAAGGAAGATGATGAAGTTGACAAATTAGAAATAAAGCTAGATGTGAAGAAAAAATCCAAGCGTGTTTACCAATCACCACCTCCAGAAGTTGGATTAAAGATTAGTCGTTCATTGAAAGTTAGTTGGCAGCGTAACCTTACTTAATATGCTTTGGATACAAATTATTATTTATGATGCATAAGTTTTACTTACATGGGATTGAACCATCAGCTTGTTCCCTTCATTATTTGATATATTTAGACTTACATGCACACTTCAAACACCTACACAAGAGAGAACACATATACATAGAATTGAATGGCAATTTTTGGGATCTTATAATGAGAGCTAAGTTGATAGGAACACTTCTTATCATGCAGAAGCATCAACCTTCTTCTGGTTAAGAGACTTGAGCATTAACTTGTTCTATATGGACATGTAAGGCACAAATACATTTAGGAAAGGAAGAAGTTACAATTGTGTAGTGATATAAATTCAATGCATGGTTTTTTCTATCCTTTTGTTTACTGCTGTATTAATATGATAAATCAAGAAAGAGAATTTGTGGATATTGTTAAGGTTGCAAATTTAAATGTCTTTGTTTAGTTGAATGATTGCAGAGTCTGAATGCCAAAACTGGTCTGTTTAGCAACCGAATGAAGATTATTCACCAGGATCCCAAGCTTGAGGCACAGCGTGTGGCTGCTATCAAGGTTTTAAATGTTAAGATTTGTATTTTTTGAAGTCATTTTCTCTTGGTATCAAGGCCTATTTCGATGAGATTCTCCATAAGCTCCTTCTGGAAGAGAAAAATAAAAGGAAAAAGTGAAATTAACTTCTCCATAAGCTAAAATTGACTATGTACCCTCTGTTTGTGCATGTTTCTGAATTCCTTGAGTACAGGCACTGGTTGTCTGGATGTAAATTATGCAAGTATTTGAAGCATTAGAATTTGACACACTGAAAGTTCTGCACAATTAATATTTGCTTCAATGGATGCAGAAAGCCAAGGGAACTGTTGCAGCAAGGAGACACACTTCCAATACCATGAAAGCTTTCTTTAGTGATCCAATAAACCGACAGAAAAGGAGCATGGCCATGAAGGGTAATTTTTATGTCCCTCCACCTGTGACTACATTGGTGATAGACATGGTTGAAATTCATACTCATTTGCTTTCTGTCCCTCCTCAAATGCAGGAGTAAAATTCTACTGCAAAAACTGTGGACGTGAAGGACATAGGAGATACTACTGTCCAGAACTCAAGGATACCTTGATTGATCGGCGATTCATGTGTAGGGTCTGTGGGGAAAAGGGTCACAACAGAAGAACATGTAGAATGATAAGGGTAAGCCATAGCAATGAGAGAATGATAAAACAGAATCAGTGTAGGGTCTGTGGGGAAAAGGGCCACAACAGAAGAACTTGTTGGAAGTTAAGGATAAGCGGTAGAAATGGGAGAGTGATAAAACACCGCAAGTGTAAAGTATGTCACCAATTCGGCCATAACCGCAGAACCTGTCCTCAAGTTGTTCCTAGTAAAAGAAAAACGGTCTCTCGAAGGCAATACAAGTGTAGGTTGTGCAAGAAAAAGGGACATAACAGTAGGACATGTCCAAGTAAGACACATGTTACTGAACATCCTCAAGATTAATAATCACAAGAATGTTAAGCTATGTCTTGTTGTGTACACTAATCAGAACAGGAAGAGCTATATATATTGTGCTTGCTCTTGTTATCTATCTGCAACAGGAATTTTTGAGTAATTGCAATTACGCACAACTTTAACAAAACTAAGCTAGGTGGTTCTAGGGTGAGGTAAAACAGTAGGACTCATTCATACATTCAAGATAAAGGTAACGTTTGGCTTAAACTTTTTGGATTTTGAAAGATAGTTAAAATTAAAATTAGAAACGAACAATGAGTTTAAAGTTTGATAGTTTTGTAATTTTTAAGCTTAGATGTTATTTGAAGGTTGATATTTCTTAAACAACGAGTTATTGGAGCTTGAAACTTGAAAATCCGAAACAAAGAATGAAAGAGAAAATTAGAAAGAAGTCTTTTAAGTTTTTTTTAGTTTTATTGGAGTCCAGAACCTGGGTATAATATCATAGGTTCTGATTGTGTTATCAGTTTAGCCTAAATTAGCTGCATAATAGAGGATTTTATTAAATGCCAATGAAGATTATCAATATAAAAATTCACCTCAATAATGTATTATATGTGTAATAGAGAATGTTATTAAATTTTAACATGTACCTTTGAAATGAAACTTCAGACCTAAAATGAAATAATATAATGGAGAACAACCACTACAAAAAATTGCTGATTTGCAAGAGAAATGCGAGAGAAATTAACGAGAAAAAATACATTTTACTAATTTCTTATTATTTAACAAGAGATTAGTAACAAAAACATTTTGTAACTAATTTGCGAGGAAATTAGTGAGAGAAATTATTTCTCATAAATGTTTTGTTATTTAACGAGGGATCAACGATAAAAAAAATCGTAACTAATTTGTGAGAGAAATTAACGAGAGAAATTATTTTTTATTAATTTCTCATTATTTAACAAGAGATCAACGACAAAAAAGTCTAGTAGCTAATTTGTGAAGGAAATTAGTGAAGAAAATTGTTTCTCACCATTTAGTGAGGGACCAACAAAAGAAAATTGTAACTAATTTGAAGCTAATTAGTTATGTTTTGAGAGAGGTTAATCATTTTATTGTTATTTCCTCATAGAATTAAAATTTATTTAATTATGAAAAAAAATTGTCACAAATTTGTAGCTAACAAATAAAATTTCTACCAGCGAAATAATATTAACAAAAATATAATAATTTATGATAAAGTATATTATATATTCTTTTATTAGTTTATTCTAACTAATTTATTTTTCTTTTATCAAAAGATAGTCTGAGAATCCTGAGCAAGGTAAAACAACTATTGATTTTATATACTAGACATAGATGTGGTCATTGATCATTCCTAAGCATCAACTTATTGATCTATTGATCATTAATGCAAATGTAATAGTAAATATTGTTAGACATAGAGTTTTTATTATTTTAATTTAGCTTTGTCTGTGACGAAATCGATACATGTTACAAATGATAATGATGTGAGCGTGAGAGACAAAAATATGAATATATTGTTTGATGTTTTACTTTGAATGAAATCTTAAAATCCAATCCCGGTGAAATTTTTATCTTATATTTTTCTCAATCAAGCTATTTGTTTCCATTGTATCAATTTTTATTGATATTTTACATCTTAATTCTACATTTATTTTTCTTTTAAATATATGTTTTTGTATTCTCACCCTTTATAAGTAACAAATCAATTAATTTAAACCACATTAGTTCTTGTGAGATATGATATCTGGACTTCCAGTGTATTACTTGTACGATTTAGTATATTTGCTAACACATAACAAATCAATTAATTTAAATCACATTAGTCATTGTCCTTGTGAGATACGATATTTGGACTTCCACTATATTATTTCTAAAATAGTTTTGGATAAATTGAATGAAGTAAGAATTTTTCAAAGTGCTTTCAAAAGAAATGGTTTTCTTCTTACTTGGGTCTTATATAAAACGCATTTGAAAACGTTTTATATACTTTGTTTTCAAGAAATCTGAAGTCTTTAAAAATAAGGTGGCATTTTTTAAATTATAGGAGAACTTTAGACTTTTATTATATGAGGAGCCGAAGATTATAATAAAAACTCAGGCATATGGCTTCAGCTATCTAAGAACACAAGCATGGAATGGTTCCACGAATTTCTAAAATGCTATTTTTATTTTTTATTTATGAAGCAAGAGAATAGGCTCTGATTATCTCATCCATTCTCTCATAAATTTCTCTATTCCATTTTATCTTTTCTTTCATTAGAATCATCAAATCATACTTGTTCTTTCTCCTCTTTGTTTCATCTTATTTTTGTTGAATGCGTATGTTCATCTTCTTCTTTTATATTATTTTGTGTTGTTCATGTTCTTGTTCCACTCATAAAAGCCATTCACATTTATATAATCCTATGAATTAAATTATCATTAAGTGATAAACATATTTGAGTTTGTTGTTTGTGTCCTAGAGTTCATTTGAAGATAAACAAATTTAAACTTCTTATCTTTAACTAAGTTATTTCAAATTAAACTCTAATCAATTCTCAAGAAAACGAAGGATCAGTCACTAATACAACATTTAAATACCAAAATTTTCCACAAAAACAAATTTCGAGATATGCATTTTCATACTACAACATTTTATGTCAAATAACAAGAATAATTAGTTTATTAAGTAATAACAAAATTCCTTTATGATGTGGAAAATCACACTAATTACGACCATAGTAAAAATTTTCTCCAGCATTATCCTTAGGTATAACCCAAAATGATATCTGTAACCTAGAAGTGACGGAGACAGGTACCAGAATAACAAAATATTAACTCTTAACTAACATAAAAAAATGTGAAAAAAATAACAAAACAATTGACAAAAGTGGAAGAATAATTCATGATTATAGTATTTAGAATAATAAATTATCTACTTCATGAGTGAAACATCTTAAAAGGACACTTTATAAAATAAAGGAAATGTTTAATTGATAATTGCTTAACCAAAGCTCTTAAAGACATAGGCCAGGAACAGCTTAAGAAAGAGTTTTGAACATTTTCTTTCAAAGGCAATACAATAATGTTTATTTGACACTGTTGATTTATGAACAGTCAAGGTCGAAGGGCCAGTATGAACATCTTGGCAATTATTTGACTTCCACTAGTATGCTAAGAAGGGAGAGGTTTTAACTCTATTTTTCTTAATACAAAAAAGCAATCAGTTAGAGATGTTGAAAGAACTATTCCACAGGGATTGCACAGTTCCATGATACATAGGCAATGAACTCTCTTCTGGTGACTCCAGGTTTGGTAATGTGTTGATATCAGAAGAGCAAAAGTAAGAGTTACTGGTGTTGTCACTGTAATATGTCACTCCATTTCCTTCTTGTGGGTATTTGAATTCAACTTCTTCAGCTTCCTCACTAGAGGAGTTCAGATTTCTCTGCATCAATTCTCTGAATACTGTTGATTTTAGGAGAAGTCCTAATGCTGTTGGGGAAGATGGCTTGTTGCAAGGACTCAAAGGGTTGATATACTTGGAAAAGTCTTGCTTCTTGGTACTGTCCAATTCAGGTGAGGAGAATGAATTCATGTTAGAGTTGGATACCTCAATGTTCCCTCTTGTTTGCATTGAGTTAGAGGTAGCAAAGGGTTGAGGATCTGTGCCAGGCTTTTGATCATGTGTTCCTGGTCTTAGCCATCTGATGTAGGAGCTCAAGTCAAAGTTTGTCACAGCATTTATACCTCTGTACTCAATTGCTGCAATGTCATATGCACGAGCTGCTTCTTCTTGTGTACCTTCAGAAATGGGACAAATACAATTATATAAAGTTCACAAACCGTCAATTTTATAAGATTGAATTAGCTTTAAAGTCCATTTCTTAATACTTCACTTTTTAAATTTCTTTCTATTTTGGACATGGATGCATGGTGAAGTAGTAAAGTAGTGTTCTTTATGAGAAACATGGGGATTATGTTTAGTTTGAAAACTCACTGTAAGTCCCAAGGTAGAGGTACTTGTTGCCAAACACTCTCCCAATTCTTGCTTCCCATCTTCCATTGTGATGATGCCTGTATTTAGTTTGCATACATAAAACCTTAGCACCATGTGTTTTGTTGGACAAAAAAGATAACAAGGTTTGATTACAAAATTTAGAAAACGTTTCACCTTGCTACTCCTCTATACTTTGATACACCTCTCGAAAAACCACTGCTCCTCCTACAACAAAAACACAAAAACAGAATATAGAGCTTCCCAAAAAAAATCAAAAGATTTAATGGCAGTATTTATTGAAGAAATGGGATTACCTTCTCAGTGAAGCAAGATATTCTTCTTTGGTTACTGTTTTCATTATCTCAATTTCTTTCTCATAGTCAGACACCTGCAAAAAAATATCAGTATGTCAGAAATTTATATCAGTCAGATACAAAAACTTCTGCTTTTTTATAACCTACAGGAAAATTTGTGAAAGTTGATATTCCCCAGTACTTGAGTGCAGCCAAATCATAAGCTCTAGCAGCTGCTTCTTCATCATTATAAGCTCCTGGTTAAAGCATAAATTTAGCCAAAAGGTCAGTTTCTCTTTTTTTATCCTTGAATTCAGAGAAAATACTGTTAAAATCATGCAGGTACTTACCCAAATATACTGCTCCACATCAAGAAAGCAACAAAGCCACATACCAAAACAGAACAACAATGCAATGAGCAATCATAGATCATAGATAAAAATTAAAAATTAAAAACAACAAATAGCCAATGAAAGTGAAGTGGGGAAAGAGTTCAACATATCTACCTTGCTTTCCTTTCTTCTTCTGAGTGGGATTCCATGTCCCTTTATCCCATAGATGTGCTTCAAACCTCCCAGTCCACCTGTGTCTGCTCCACAGAAAGACTATAATTTTAGCTCCAAATCAGAAAACAATCACAAAAAGATTTGGAATTATGTGAAAAAAACTAAGAATAAGGGCCTCTTTGATTCTTTTCTCATTTATTCTATGTTTCTAAAATTGTTTCCAAAACAGATATTTTAAAAACCAAAACACAAGCACTTGGTGGCTGTACCAAGTTGTTTATGTTCTTCAATAAACTGCTTTTGAAAACAATAAACAAACAAGGTCTAAGATATGTTTACGAAGATCATGCCTGCTAACACCCCTGAACCTTGAACTTCTCTTAACAGTGGTGGCAGTACCAAGTTGTTTATGTTCTTCTAACTTTTCACCATGTTGTTCATTGCCACCTAACACTGACATAGACGAACCTCTTCGCCTCCTTTTGACACACTTAGCAACCTCACTACCATCTATAACGAGCAACCTATGGCTTCTTGGGCTCAGTTCAGATTTCACTGGTGCAAGCTCCATTTCACTGTTCTCTTTTCTTGTTCACCAAACAACAATGCTAATACCTGGAATGGTTCAAGCACTGACTTCTCTGTATATAAATATATACCACAGAAGAAACTTGTTTCATTCTTAACTTGTCATTTTGCTGTTTAAAACTGGATTTTGGAACAAAGACAAAAAGTTGTCGATGATAACATTACAATGAAACAAATTCAATTTGCTCACAACCCACGAAACCAATAACGTGTAGCTATTTATGAGCATACTCTTATTGAGGTATAAACAAAATTAGCCTGTTCAATGTAAGACAAGGTTTGATTAGTTGATAACCATCTAAAAATGATGCATTGATTTTATCAAAGTCTACAAGAGTTTATTATGTTATATCTTATCACTTCCATGTGTTAGAGAACTGAAACCAAACGAGAGACTATGTAGGATCGTGGATGGAGAAATTCTTTTGCAAGAATGAGAAAAAAAAAATCACTAGAGTAATCAATATATATTTGTTTATTGATTGCACATAATTAGGAATGAACAAAATAGGAAGTGAATATTTGTATAAAATAATTCTAAATAAAATTGATTGTACAACAATTAAAGAGTTCAAATGGTTATAGTGCATGTTTTGGATGAATGAAAAGATTATTTTAGAAAGTTATAAGACAAATGGTTTTGGCGTGTTTTGGATAATGAGTTAAAAGTGTGTCTAGTGCAGTTTTTGTTTTCTGGGAAAAAGCATGAAAGAGTTGTTTGTGTCGTGATATGATAAAATTTGTCAGTAATGATAGTGGTTAGAGTAAAAGCGTAGCAAATGTCGTCCACTAAAAGTGATTATTTGTTGGATAATAGTGAAATTGTGCAAAAGTTCCGACTAACTTGATCTCTTACCGAGTAGCAGATAAATGACAGAAAGAGTTTATTCTCTCTGCGGAGCTTTTCAAGTTGTGATTAATTCCTATGCAAACTGGTATCATATAAACTTCAAAACTATTAATTCCTTTTACATGGAGTCACCCAAAGCCTCAGCAGTTAACTCTCAAAACATATCCCACTAAAATTGTTGTGAATTTCTGATCACAATTTATTACATGGCATTGATAGATTTTGCACTTCATGAAACTTACCAAAATGATGTACTTTTCTTTATTTATAATCACTAATAAGAATATATAATAGTAATAATAATAATTATTATTATTATTATATTGTAATTTTATTAGGTTTAATTAAGTTTTTATAAATTTGATTATTTTTAATTAAATGTTAAAAAAAATTGTATTTTTTAATAAGTAATTGTTGTTTGATTTTGTGGTTATTTGAGATAATGTGATTATTACTTTTACATTGTTATTGATTTCATGTCTTCACATATGTAAAATAAAACAATGTTACAATTAAATTTTAAGATTTTCATAAATTTGAATATCTCCAATTTAGTCTTTATTAAAAAAAATTATCTTATTGAGTTTTAATTTTTTTTTAATTTTTTTAATTAAATCCTTAACATGTTTGATATTATTCAATTAAATCCTTATCATGATTGATTTTAGAGTCTAAAGTACAACACCACTAATTAAATTTTTGAATTTTCACTATAAGGATTTAATTAGTAATTTGGTTTCTAAATTTAGACACATGATTTATATTTTGTTATTATATTTATTTTTTACTTAATTGAGTTCCTCTATTTCATAAATAAAGTAAATTTGACTTACAAAACTAATTACAAAGGAAATGTCAAAAGAAGATAGTTCATACACACACACATTTACCAAACTGATTACAAAAGAAATGTCAAAAGAAGATAGTACACACACACACAGAAACACACAGACACAAACACACACACACAGACAAACAAACACACACACAGACACAGACACACACACACACACAGACAGACAAACAGACACACTAACATACACACACACACACACACACTGAGACACTGAGACACACATACACTGAGACACACAGACACACAAACACACACACACACACATAGAGCGTTCGACGACATATCCACCATAGAGGCTGGAGTAGCTAAAGCATCTTATAAATAGTTTTGATCTCTTTAGGGTTGTGAAAATCAAATTGGTAAACTATACTAGAGAGAGAAACATAGCTAAGTAATTGATCTTGTGGTTTTGGACCAAATCCATTTGAATATGAATGGTATAGATGTGAACTAAATGAATTGGGGTGGAAATGTTGTAGAATATAGGTCCAAGTTTGGGCTGCAAGCTGTTCAGAGTGCTTGAAATTTAGTACTGCACGACGTACTGGTGTGGCGCCTGGCAGAAGTGTTGGAACCGTCTGGCAACCGCTAGGAAACAGTGGGGTCCTGGTGCGAGTGGCGCTTGGCGGAGAGGGAGGTTCCGCCAGGCGATAGCGACAAAATCAGGAGGCTTCTAGAGTGCGTGCGCCTTGTGGTGTAGGTTGTCCCGCCAGGCGGTGTCTGCAGCGTTGGTGGTTCTGAGCCGCTTGTCGCCTGACGGTACGCGTCCCCCGCCAGGCAGTTTGGAAGCGACTGCGCCCGACGGTATGTGTTGCCTGCCAGACGATTTCTACTGCAACAGTATTGGAGTTTTGATGTTTGGAGGCGTGATCTACAGAATTTTAGTGATGCTTCAAAGGTGGGATTGCTGGTGTTCCTTGAGTTGAGCTCGGAACGTATCCCTTGAGTTGAGCTCGGGATAGGGATTAAACACGTGGCATTCCTCGAGTTGAGCTCGGAATGACATTCCTCGAGTTAAGCTCGGAATGGCATCCCTCGAGTTGAGCTCGGGATGGCGGATGAACACGAGGAACCCTTGAGTTGAGCTCGGATTGGCGAGTGTTACCGGTGTGAGTGTGCTGGTTGTGGCCAGTACGGATGGGTCCAGATAGATTGTCCTCCTCAGTAGTTAGCTGACGAGTTTGGTAGTCTTGGGACGTTGCGAACTATGTTCGTATTTGGGAACTCCACCTGACGTTGCGGTGTATGATCTGTAGCAATGGTTTCCCGCACATGCTCTATCGGTTGTGACCGATAGGTATGGCAACAAGTCATCTTGAGGTAATCACTAGAAGATGTAGAACACGATTCACATGGTTGTAGCCATGTGGTATGAAATCAAAGGGTGGAATTCATTTGAAGTGATTGTGTTGCATATGTAAATGTGTCGTATTTGTGTATGCATTTTTATATATTTTATATGTTAAGCTCACCTTATCTGCTTGTGTTTGACGTTGATCGTATACGCGGTACACATGAGCAAATGATGTTGTTGCAGGTGGTTCTGGTGAGGCTTAGCTTCAGAGCGGGGATAACTTGGGAGTTTTATGTTTTATGATTTTCGAATAAATTGTAAACATCTATGGATGTTTTTATCATATTCTAGTTTTGTAAATTATGGATTTCATACTCTTTATTTATTTAATAAAGTTTTAAATTTCCCGCGCATTTGGAAAATGAGATTTTATTAAATGCAGCGTAATTAATACTATCTCTATTTTATTATTTAAATCCGTAACATCCGGTTGGAATGTTACAGGGAATGTAGTCAACTCAACTAGAAAAGTTATGGATTGAAGGTTGATTCCGCATATAAGTAGGTGGCAAGTAATTATTTGTTTAATTTAACCATTTTTTTATTTGATTATTTTAAAATTTAATCATTAAAAATGAAAATTAATTAATTATAAGGAAATAGAAATTATTTTATAATTATAATAATAACAATAATTATAATTTTATCATTTTTTTTATTATCATAAAAAAAATTAAATACAATGTTTTTACTAGTTTATATAAAATTTTTGAAATTACTCTTTTAGTTCCTATTTTCGTTCAAAAATAACAAGTTGATCATCCATTTTTTTTAGTCTTAATTCGGTCTCGATTTTTTAAAAAATAATGCAATTTGGTTATTTGTTTTCATTAAATTTCTTGAATAGGACCTTTGTTTTTTCATCAAAATTAAAGTTGTGAATAAGGATGATTTGCTTTATTGGTGTAATTAACATAATCTTAATGTCAATTTTAATGAAAAATTCTTACTCCGCTTCAAGGAATTTAACGAAAAAGATTAAACTGCATCAATTTTTAAAAATCATAACCAAATTGAGACTAAAAAACACTAGAGGACCAACTTGACATTTTTGAACGAAAAAATGGACCAAAAGAATAATTCAACCGAAATTTGAACACCACAAAATATTGACTGAAGATCCACTTGGATTGTGCTACCTTAATCACCAAAAAATATCTTTAGTTTGCCAATATTTAAAATATTATTTTATAATACTTTTAGTTTAACTTTTTATCATGTTTTACAATATAGTGCAATAAAATGAATTATTTTTCTCATTCCGTACATATTAAAAAATAAACAAATAAAATCTAAAAATATTTTATCGCAACTTATTATATAAGTAAAACTATCTATTTTTATAAAATCGTATATAAAATAAAACATATAGATAAATTTTATATATAAATATATATATATATATATATATATATATATATATATATAATATTTCTCATTTAATTAATAGAATGACTTATTAATTTAAAATGACATTCATATTTATCTTCTATTACTATTGTATTGTTATCTTTTATTTTTTATGAATTTAGAAACTGAATTTTAAAATATAAAATTATATATTTTGTTCATTTTTTAATTATTTTAATTTTATATATTGTTTTATTTTACTATCATATAAAATGAAATCTATAAAAATTACTTTTACAATATATAAAATTTTCATTTGATTTATGGATATTTAACATAATATATTATATAAAATATTATTTTATAATAATTTTAGTTTAATTTCTTATATTTCTTTTACAATTTAATGTACGAATATGAATTTGTTTTCCTTATTCTATAAATATTAAAAAAATACATTTAATTAAACCTATAAAATATTATTACAAATAATTTATTTGAAATATTAAATAATTTATTATATAAATAGTATTGAATTAATTATTACACCTAATATTAATATATATATATATATATATATATATATATATATATATATATATATATATAAAATTCTTTTTTATATATATAAAACTAATAAAATAAGACATTTCATAATAATATTCAAAGACATATTAACAGAATAAAAAGTATATTAATACAGTCCTTTAAGAATTCAGACTATAAAAATATACTATTTATACAAACCAACTAAAATCAATTAAGTTTTATACACAGGTTAACTACTTACTACAACTCCGAGAAACCTTTCACTAACCTGACTGGTGGTTCCTCTTCCTCTAGAGGTGCCTCTAAACCTAAAACATCATCTGCTTTCTCCGAATAGGTGATCATCGTAAAGAAAGACAAATAACACAAGACATAGAGTACAAGGGTAAGCTAGTTTATAAAAGAAATAATCATATAACAATTAAACTTATTATATCATAAAATATCATATTTCAAACATTCATAAAATAAAATACCAAACATACAATTTCAGACTCTCTAAACTCAATTATCCGAATCTATGCATTGACTTAGACATAAAAAGTTATGCACTTGTCATAAAAGTGGATTGTTGCAAAGGTCCTGGCTCCACTTAGCCTAACCAACATGAATCAATTTCCTTTAGACAGGGTAAGTTACTTATGGCATCTCCAAATTAGTGGTCTTACCCCTAATCCCGCCATAAGAACCTCCTTCAACTCTCATCACCTAGGCCACGACATTCTATATGAGTTTGTAAACCTAGTCGAGTATAAGATAACTTTTGACCAACACATACCCATAGCCAATGCATAACATTCTACTAGCAAGGATTTTCATTTCTTCCTTAGAAGCACAACCCTTATACAATAAGCCATTCAAATTAACTTTTCTCATTCCATTCCATTAAGATCCACTTTCATTCTTTGAAAACCATCATCCTTAGGACACAATTCACAACCATATACATCCTTAATCATATTTTCATATTCACATGTTTTACAAAAGCATACCAAGTCAAGTCTCAAAATACCAATATTATGCATGCATAGCTTCAAATACATCATATTTTTAAATTAACTCAGTCTAAAAGTAAGGAATTAAAATTTTGCAACATTCTCGCTTAAGCTAGATTTCTCTCGCTTGAGCTAGAAGGCTCTCTCTTAAGCTAGATTTCTCTCGTTTGAGCTCAAAGTTTCTCACTTGAGCTAGAAGTCTCTCACTTGAGCTAGAAGTCTCTCGCTTGAGCTAGAAGTCTCTCGCTTAATCTAGAAGTCTCTCGCTTGAGCTGGAAGTCTCTCGCTCAAGCTAAAAATTTAGCTTGATCTAGAAGGATTTCTCTTAAGCTAGATTTCTCTCGCTTAAGCTCAAAGTCTCTCACTTGAGCTAGAAGTCTCTCACTTGAGCTAGAAGTCTCTCGCTTGAGCTGGAAGTCTCTCGCTTAAGCTAGAAATTCTCGCTTGAGCGACAGAGGCTCTCTCTCAAGCTAGAAATTCTCGTTTGGGCGACAACTCGAACATAGAGCAAAGTGACATTCTGTCTCGCTTAAGCTAAATTTTTATCGCTTGCGCGAGACTGATCTTGCTTAAGCTAGAATAACATATTTTCACTAATTTCAGCATATAAAAACCAAAAATTTCAAACCAAAAAACAACACATTAAGATGCAATCAAATACCAGGACAAACAATTTATTTCAAAATCTAAAAGAAGAACCTAGCATCCCTTACCTTAAACGTAGACCAAAACTGGGACAACGAAGAACCCCCAAGATGGTTTTCAAATTGTAAACCCCCAAATCAACATGAATAGGGAAACTATTCGGATGGATTTGAAGAGGATTCCACCACAAACCAAAAACTAACCTTTGATTCAAGAGGAGATAAAGACCAAAAGAGGAAAAAAAAGGAAGAATCAAGATGGAATGTATTGGAAGCAGAATATATATGGAAATATATCAGTATTGGAGGTAGAATACATATTGAATATATCAATATTAGAGGCAGAATAAATATGGAATATATCAGCACAATATTCACGTTGATACGGTGTCAATCCAGAATGAGATTTGATTGATAAATCACAACTAATCAGGAGATTCATTTAGCATGTTTATAGGAATGGTTTTTTTGTTAATTGATATGTATATATTTTGTTCTCGTAAATATAATTATTGTAATATGTATAAATATCTGGTTCATTGTTAATAAGATCATAAAAAATTATTCCACTGAAACATTATGATAGAATGGAAGGGAGAGTGAGGTTGGCGTAGAGAGAAAGAGAGGTCTTGTGTTTTGTTTAAAACTTAGCCAAACGGGATTCTAGTTTTTAAAAGAAATGGGTTTTACATTATATATATATATATATATATATATATATATATATATATATATATATTTTTTTTTTTATTATTTTAATTTATATTATTCTAATTCAAAAATATAATATATAAAATTAATCAATTCCATAAAAACATTATTATTAATATTTAAAATAGTGAAAATAAAATAAAAAGTACTAGGTTAGTCCGTTGCACGTACTTATATGACCAATTATTTGTGATTTATTTCAAACTAATTTTTTTTACAATTTTTGAATTTAACAAATTGATAATGTTAATTTTTATCATTATCCAAGCTACATTTTCATAGCAAAATCATCTCTTCCAAAACTTTTAACCTACTTAATCCTCAAATTTATCTTATTTTTGTAAATAAATACATTTTGGGTTATATTGATCTAAATATACCACTAATCCCCATTTTTTGTGTCTAATTATAGATTGGAAGCTTTGTTCCAAGAGTCCAGACAAATGAGTAACCCGGAACAGCAAGGAGAAGTGCAAAAATGTCAACAGGAAGCGCCTAGCGACATAAAGGCAGCGCTAGGCGACAGATACCATCAGCGCCAAACGTCAGACTAGCACCAACCAGGCGCCACTGCTGGTCACCGCCTGGCGGTACTTGGACACCGCCGGGCGGTAGCGGGAAGATTTGGCTCCTGTTTGATGGCTAGCGCCTGGCGATGAGAGGCTTCCGCCAGGCGCCAGTTTTCGCTGATGTGTCAAGTGACCCTTTTTCTTCTGTTTTCACGAGGGGAAACGTATCTTGGACACTTTGGAGCTCGAGCAACACGTCTTGGAGCGCTTGGAGGTCTGTTAGGGCTTATGGGAACAACTCTATTTTCCTCTTTGTGTCTCTTCCCTCTTCCATTTCCATTTTGTAATCTTGAGCTCTCCATGACAATAGAGAGCTAAACCCATTTTTATTAGGGTTAGATGTAGCCACTGAACTTTCATGTATTTTTGAATGTTTTGAATATATATATATATATATATATATATATATATATATATATTTGTTTTTTTTTTTTTTT